>Ga0316204_10001650_pt1 | contig 57671 bp, 44 predicted proteins | sample 6monrhotite_MG_2_FD_205661 | JGI IMG/M metagenome (GOLD analysis project Ga0316204, IMG submission 205661) | Microbial mat bacterial communities from mineral coupon in-situ incubated in ocean water Damariscotta River, Maine, United States -... | ecosystem: Environmental > Aquatic > Marine >...
CCGACAAGGCCGGCGTGTCGGTGGACGAACGTGGCTTTATTGCTGTGGACAAACAACAGCGCACTAATGTCAGCCACATCTTTGCCATTGGTGATGTAGTGGGTCAGCCCATGCTCGCACACAAAGCGACTCACGAGGGCAAAGTGGCGGCGGAAGTGATCAGCGGCAAAAAGACATTCTTTGATGCACGTACCATCCCCTCAGTGTGTTATACCGACCCGGAAGTCGCATGGATGGGCAAAACGGAAGATGAATGCAAAGCAGAAGATATTGCCTATCAAAAAGGTGTGTTTCCCTGGGCCGCTAGTGGTCGTTCATTATCACTAGGGCGTGACGAAGGCATGACCAAGATTTTGTTTGACGACAATCATCGCATCATTGGCGCAGCAATGACCGGCCCCAATGCGGGTGAATTGACTGCCGAGGCCGTGTTAGCGCTGGAGCTGGGTGCTGATATCGAGGACATTGCCCTGACTATTCACCCACACCCTACCCTGTCAGAAACCTTCAACTTTGCCGCTGAAGTCGCAGAAGGAACCTGTACTGATATCTATGCACCCAAAAAAGCGACGAAGAAAGGAAAATAACTTTTAGCGTATTGGCCAGTGGACAATGAGTAAACAAAAACTATCCAGTGCATCATCCACTGCCGACTACTTCTTGATAAAAGACGGTGTGGAATATTCAGGGGCTCACTTATTGATTGATTTGTGGGGTGCTTCCCGATTGGACGATCGTCCGTATATCGAAGAAATATTAAAACGCTGTGTTACAGCCTGTCACGCAACACTATTGCATATTCACTTACATCAGTTTTCAGACAGTGGTGGTATTTCGGGAGTCGCCGTGCTTGCAGAGTCACATATCAGCGTACATACCTGGCCAGAGCGCAACTATGCTGCTTTTGATGTATTTATGTGCGGGGCTGCCTCACCCTTAAATGCTCCTGCTGTTTTAAATGAAGCATTCAAACCGAGTGACCTGAAAGTAAAAGAAATATTGCGGGGCCGCAAAGAAAGTGAATAAAATTCCGTCACCTTTTCAGCATCAGGAATATTGTCCTAACGCTGACAATACGGGCAATAATAGCTCGCCCGTTGCGCCTGCTGAATTTGTTTGATGGTTTTTCTGCAAACATCACACGGTTCACCAGCACGACCGTAGACCTGTAATTTTTGTTGGAAATAGCCAGGTTTGCCTTCACTGCTGACAAAGTCACGCAAGGTGGTGCCACCGGCGTCAATGGCGGATGTCAGCACGGCCTTTATTGCTGACACCAGTCGCTGATAGCGTTCCTGGCTCACTCTCCCCGCCGCAATACTAGGCCGGATACCCGCACGAAACAACGCTTCGCTGGCGTAAATATTGCCCACCCCCACCACGGTTTTGCTGTCCATAATAAACGGCTTGATCGCCAGTTGGCGTTTGCGTGACCGTTGATACAGATAATCCACATCAAATATATCGTCCAGAGGCTCCGGCCCCAGTGAGGCGATGAGTTTATGTTTGTGCGGTGAGCGGCTGGTCCATAGTACGGCACCAAAACGGCGAGGGTCACGCAGGCGCAAAATACACTCATCGCTAAAGACAATGTCTACGTGATCGTGTTTGCCCACAACTTCTTTTTTGCTTGCCAGTCGCAAACTGCCGGACATACCCAAATGAATAATCACGCTGCCCACGGCGGTGTGCAAAAATAGATATTTGCCCCGACGGTTGACATCCAACACCACTTGCCCCGGCAAAATACCTTTCAATCGCATCGGCACAGGCCAGCGCAGTTGCTTATGGCGCAATACCACCGCCTGTACGGTTTTACCAATGATGTGCGGTGAGATTCCTCGACGGGTGGTTTCAACTTCGGGTAATTCCGGCATAACGATACCTAAACCTTAATCGCTGTGAGTATGCGGCACCGATTCAGAAACGGCAGACAGAGCAAGCAGGCGCTGGCCTACCTCCAGAGGAAAGTGATATTGGATACCTGACTCCGCACGTTGCAGGATGATTTCTGTTTCGCTACGCAACAAGGTAAATCGTAGTATCTGTTTCTCAACAACGCTTTTACTAATGGTCACGGCAATATTTTCTTTCACCACTGCATCATCTTTATCTATCAAGCTCACTCGCAAGGCGCGCGCATGCTGCCATTCATCTCGTAATATTTGAATGGCATCGGCATCACCCTCATGCCCATCGATTGACCAGCGGCCATCCTGCTGTGTCAAACGTACATCAGGCAAGATAAGCTTCTCAATAACGCTACCCTGTGGTAACAGTGCCGGGCTGACAAATTCCGTTATTCCTCTCTTCGTCAGATGGCTGTATCTGTCAGTGATGAGATGCACCGTATTTCCCACTTGCACATAACGACTACCACCCAGAGCATCAGTAGTACCAAAACGCAACAGTACGTCGTCCAACCTTAGCAACAGACCGGGGGTATCGAGCTGCAATTGATCAGCATCCACATCACCCATGGCATAGTTCGCGATACTTTTTGCCTGGGTAATTTCTAACAGTTGTTGAATGCGCCCGGCATTAGCAGGCATTATCAGCGGTTTTTGCATCTGCCACTGACCGGATTGTTTGGTTAACAACAATGATGGATGGCCAGGACTTTCAATGCTGATTTTTTGCACGGTGTCAGCATCAAGTGCGGTAAGCTTTTTTGCATCCGGTGATTCTTTTTTCCCCGGCTCATAAATCACCAGAGCCAGCAAACCAGCCAACATTAGCGCCAAAAAAATATTGAGCAGGGTTTTGGGACTCAAAATAAATGCCACAATCTGTAACGGAAATGAATCATCAACGTTTGCGCCGTTTCCACCAGATCAGAAATCCGCTGCCCGCCAGCAACAGTGGCAGCACAAATAAAAAGCCCAGGCCAATCATGCCTTGCGCCAATACTGACAATTGCAGGTTTTTATCCGTCGCCGTTTTAAGCGGGATATTAATCAGCTGATCATCATTGGCCAGCCAGTTAATCATGTTCATGCCTAACAACAAGTTGGCACCATTGCCGAGATAAGCATTGGAGAGAAAATCACCGTCACCGGTAATGACAATACGTTGCTCTCGCGGCGGTTCGCCATCATCAACCAATAACGCTCGCGTCAAGGCAACACCCAGTGTCAACGGTCCAGACACATCATCAGCCACATCAAACTGAATCGAGCCCGACATATCACCGGTTTCGGACCAGCTACGTTCTTCAGTCTGCAAAATAACCCGTGCCTGCCAGTTATTCGGAGGCATGATGATCAGACCATGGCTTTGCGGAAACAAGGTCAGCGCATCAAAACCCTGAGTGATCGCATGTCCCGGATAATCAGCCACCAGGGCAAAACGCGGGTCGCTGACGCCTAATACCTGTGTTGTCGGATCAACAATCATACCCGGTTCAAAATCGATACCCAGCTGTGTCGCCAGCGGCGCCAGCCCATATTGATTTTTATTTTCAGATGGGTCGGTTAACCATAATAAATTGCCTCCGCCCGCCACATACTGATTAATCATCGCCACTTCACCCGGCAACAAATCCATTTGTGGCCCGGCCAATACCAGCACCTGAGTATTTTCCGGTAACTGCGGATTTTGCACCAGATTATGCGTTTGCGCTTTAAAGCCTTTGGCAACCAGTTGTTGCGACCACTGACCTAGATCATGATTAGCAACCCCCTGTGGCTTGCGTTCGCCGTGACCGTCAACAAACACCAGCCAACGTTCACCACTACGTGCCAAGCGTTGTAGCATATTGGTGAGTCCCTGCTCGGAAAGGCTTTGTAAATTCTCTACGCGAGCCTGATATTCAACGCGCAACTCACCATTGACGCGAATACCCAACGCCCGCACTGTCTCAGGCTCCAGGTCCGGGTTGACAAACTGTAGCGTTAAATCCGCCTTGTGACGCTGATAGCGGTCCACCAGTTCACGTACAGCACGACGCACCGACTCATCTTCCGTGGCATAACTGGTAATGGTAACCGGACCATCCAGCTGTTTGAGCAATTCGCTACTGGCTTCGGACAAAGTATTACGATTATTGGCTGTCCAGTCTGCAGTAAAACTGTACCGGGTGCTCAAATAAGCCAGTACACCCACCACAGCCAGAAATAAAATTGTAAACGCTACGCTTTGCAGGCGGGTGTAAATGCGCGTTTTTGGGGTAATTAACATGAAATACCGATATAAAAGATTAAGTCAATACTGTACATATTTTGCATGCCCGGCGTTCACCAAAGCATCATTCACGTTGTAGGGTTCTCCCTTAGCATCCTTTACCCAGATATCCGCGATGTAACGACCATATTTTCCCTTTTTATCCTTTTCTGTACTGATCCAGATTTCTTTACCTGGCTCGTTGTTGGGCATCAATATGTTGCGCGCAAAATCCCGCGCCAGTAAACCGGCAGGGCGTTCATCACCACGCAATTCCGGGGTATTAATACGCGCCAAACGAATTTTTTCATGATGCAACCAAGTGCCCATGCCCAAATCAATATTCAGGGTACAGGTATCACCATCGTAAACAGATTGTACTTTTGCGCGATAATAATAAAGATGTTCATCCATGTGCTTTTACTGCCCTTTCTCAATGATGATGACTAACTGTGTGAAAAATAAAAGCCGATGAATAAAAATCAGCCCGGTCTACCAGCGTGTTAGTGCTGCAAACGATCAGCATCCAGCCGACGTACACTGAGCACCAGACAACAGGAAATCAACAACAGATAATAAATAATATCGGTACTGCTAAAAATCCCTTTTAACAGGGGTTGATAGTGGCTCAACAAAGAAAGGTAACTCAGCACACCACCACCGTCGTTACCGGTGCTACCCGCCAGATTCAACACCCACAACAATAACAACAATCCAAAGGTTGCTACTGCCGCAACCGTGGGCTGTGCGGTTAGCGTGGAAACATACAAACCGATACTGCAAAAACTGGCCAGCAACAATGCCAGTCCCAACAGACCCGATGCCCACAGCCCTATATCAATATCACCCCCTGCCAACAGACTCAGCGGCATAATCGCAACCAGCACCAGCATCAGCAATACAAAGGCGAACACGCCAAGAAATTTGCCAAGGATAATTTCCGTCATAGAAACTGGCGCACTCATCAGCAGGCTTAATGTCTGGCTGCGGCGTTCTTCACTAATCAACCGCATGGTAAGCAGTGGCGTCACCAGCAGTAACACTGTGGCAGCTGTGCTGAACAGCGGCACAACAATCACATCAGTCATACCGGGAGCATCAGGCGCGGCAGCAAGCCGTGGTTGCAACTGTAAATAGAGATCAATATAAAGCAGGAAAAAATAGGCGCACAAGCCGCTGATCACCGCCAGAATCACCCAGGCCATAGGTGACAGGAACATCGAACGCAATTCGCGTGCTGCAAGAGTGAAAATCATCAGGCAGCTGCCTCTGTTTTTTCAATCCCGGTTTTTTCAACCGATTCATCGGCAGTTTGTTCTGCTGTAGTGATATCCACAAAAATCTCTTCCAGCGAGCGCCGCTCCGGCGTCAGTTCCAGCAACTCCCAACCCTGTTCTACTATCATTTTTGCTATCGCTGCTGCCGGGTTAATTTCCGGTTTATGTTTGATCTGTACACAATCCCCATCAATTGCATCCACAGCAACAATACCCTCAATCGCTAGCAGAATATTGTTATTTGTCCGGTTCTTTGTGCGTAGACGTAAACTGGAAGTTTGCATACGCTGCACCAGCCCTTCGATGCTGTCGCTCAATACCAGTTTGCCCTGATTGATAATCTGCACCCGGTCACAGGTGGCCTGTACCTCTGGCAAAATATGCGTGCTCAGAATCACACTGTGTTCATTGCTAAGCTCACGAATCAGGTGGCGTATTTCGCGGATCTGAATAGGATCAAGCCCTACAGTGGGTTCATCCAACACCACCACGGCTGGCGAATGAATAATCGCCTGGGCAATGCCCACCCGCTGTTGATAACCCTTGGAAAGGTTAGCGATAAGTCGTTTACCCACATCGCCCAAACCACAACGTTCTTTGGCTGTACCAATCGCATTGGTCTGTTTGTCACGGGAAATACGATTAAGGCGCGCACAAAACCGCAAATATTCATCCACCGTCAGTTCGCGATAAAGCGGTGGCAGCTCTGGCAGAAAACCGATATCTGCCTTGGCTTTTTTGGGCTGATCAAGAATATCGATGCCATTAACAGTAATCCGCCCATGGCTGGGCGCCAGATTGCCGGTAATCATACGCATGGTGGTAGACTTGCCCGCCCCATTGGGGCCGAGAAAACCCAGTACTTCACCCCGCCGCACTTCAAAGCTGATGTTATCCACAGCCGGTCGCGAACCCGTTTGCACACCATAGTGTCGAGTGAGTTCCTCAACCTTGATGAGAATGTCATCTGTCATGTCGTAGTTCTTAATTTAGCAAAATGTCTGTGGACTATACTCGTCCGTTGCCTATGATATATTCGTAGCCCAAAAGTTCAAACATCAGTTCAACATAAACAGCAATTCAACAAGGCGGCACACAGCTTCCACATGTCTTTGACTTATTGTGAAAAATTCGGCTTTAATGCCGACAGAATTGCTGAGCGCCTGCAATGGCTGGAACTCGGCGCCACTGATCATGCGACTGCCCAACAACTCCAGCAGGACATTATCCAGCCACATGCAGAGACAATCGTAGCTGCCTTTTACGAGTGGCTTCCCACTCTGAAGGAAGCACAGGCTTTGCTGATGGACAATGAGCTGGTAGCGCGCCTTAGACAAACCCAGTCACGATATCTGCAAAATCTCGGCATTGCCTTTGATCAGGCTGATTATTTCGAATCGCGTCTGCGTGTGGGACAGGCCCATGTGTGGGTGGGACTGGGCCTGAGCCTGTATCAATGCGCCTATCGTTACATCGCCGAGCTAATCCTCCGACACATTGATTACCAGCACAGCGATGCTCGCAAGCTCACTGCTTTTGTACATAAAATTATCGCCTTGGATATGTCGCTGGCCATCGAAACCTATCACCTCACCCATGTGAAAACTCTGGAAGAATCGCTGGATCGCTCACAACGCCAACAGAAAACCCTGCGTATAGACGCCACCACCGACTCACTGACCGGCTTGGCAAACCGCAAAACCATCATTGATGAGCTGGAGAGAGTGCTGCAACAACCCCCACAAGAGCACCATCCGGTAGTGGCCATTATGGCAGACATTGACCATTTTAAAGAGGTCAATGATACCCATGGCCATCTGGTCGGAGACAAGGTGCTCACCGAGGTGGCAAACCGGATTCGTTCTGCCTTACGTGATTTTGATGAGGTCGGTCGTTATGGTGGTGAAGAATTTTTGCTGGTAATCAATGGTGCAACTCTTGCCACATCCAAAAATGTCGCAGAACGTATCCGCGAGCATGTGACCAATCAGCCTGTTAATCTGCAAGGTCTGGAAATACAGGCCAGTATCAGTCTCGGTGTTGCCGCCGCACACCCCGGTGAAACAACCGACTTACTGTTGGCCCGCGCCGACAAGGCGCTGTATGAGGCCAAGGCTGCCGGTCGTAACTGCGTCGTCATCGCAGGCACATAACCCTATGGGGTGTTCTACCTTCGACCGTCCATAGTTTCACCTCATCGCGCCTCACCAACTACAAAATTCAATTCATAATTTCTCCTCCCGTTCTGCAAACGCTCGTGAACTTAATGACAGAGACAGCCCGTAGGTTGGGGTGAGGCACGAACCCCAACATGATCGTGGATAGGATATAGTGGAAAAGTTTAAATATTCTGTGAATCATGCTCAGTGAAAAAACTGACACTATTCCAATTAATATTCCATATATCAAATGAAAGAAAGTCACATATTTTCTTTGGAAACACAAAACCCTAACGCGTAGTTAACAGAATAACAGAGCTAAAAATGAACCCACTCTCATCAAAATTATCAGTACGCCAACATGACTTTATACTTTTTTTCATCATGGGTGTTTTGGCGGGTTGTGGGCTTATTTATGAGTATTTGCTGTCACATTATGCGGGACGTATTTTAGGCGCAGTTGAGCAAGTCATTTTTGCCATGATTGGCGTGATGATCGTGGCTATGGGGCTGGGCGCTTTTGCTGCGCGTATTTTTAAATCGTATTTTAACGCTTTTGTCTGGCTGGAAGTCAGTATTGCCTTAATTGGTGTCAGTTCGGTACTGGTGTTAGCCGCGACAACTGCACTGGCAAATATATTGCCGCAAATTCTGATGGAAACATTTTTGTTACCGCCCGATTTAATCCCGCGTGGCGGCATGATCCTCTGGGCACATAAAATAGCTTCTATCATGCCTTATCTGGCCGGTTTTATTTTAGGGTTTTTTATTGGTATGGAAATCCCTTTAATTGCCAGTATCCGGGAAACTATTTATGGTGAACACGTTGCGCATAATACCGGTTCGGTCTATGGCGCAGATTACATTGGGGCTGGTATAGGCGCGGCCATTTGGATTCTGTTTATGCTGAGTTTACCTCCCACTACTGCTGCGGTGATCACCGCTAGCGTTAATCTGCTCATCGGTTTGCTATTTTACACCGTGTATCGAAAGCGCATTCATTTTGGAGTATGGGTCATCAGTGCGCACTTTCTGGTGGGTGGCATTGTCATAGCGATTGCTGTCAATGGCGTAGATTGGGATAACGCCATGGAAGATTTACTTTACAAGGATAAAATTATCTTCAGCTATAACACCGAATACCAGCACGTTACCATTACCGAGCGTATTATGGACCCGGCCAAGCCAAAAATTGTTTCAATGTTTATTAATGGCCGTTCGCAATTCGCCAGTAACGACGAAATTATTTACCATGCAATGTTGGTTGCACCGGTAATGCATGCCTCCGCTCGCCATGACAATATTTTGATTATCGGAGGAGGAGATGGCCTGGCGCTACGTGATGTGTTGCGTTGGCAACCACAATCAGTAGATCTTGTTGATATTGATGCGGCTATTGTCGAATTTTTTACTACGCCCCGCATTGATAAGGGAAAAGTGGTTAATCAGTCGCTACTGGACTTAAACCAGCATGCTTTCAGTGATCAGCGGGTGCAAACACATTTTGGCGATGCTTATCTGAAAGTGGATGAATTTATTCAGCAGCAGCGTTTATATGATGTCATCATCGTGGATTTGCCCGACCCCAGTCATCCGGACCTGAATAAATTATACTCTGCGCGCTTTTACGCCAAACTTAAAACATTGTTAACCGGTGATGGTGCTATGGTAGTGCAATCCACCTCGCCTTATCATGCCAAAAATACCTTTTTATCCATCGGCAAAACGGTGAAATACGCGGGCTTTATGCATGTGGAGCAATATCACCACAATGTACCCAGTTTTGGTGAGTGGGGCTGGACCATTGCTACCACAAATGGCGTCTCCGCCAAGGCCCGGCTGGCACAAAAAGACCGTTTGGAGGTGGATGATGGCTGGTCCACACGCGGTGTTTTATTGGCCGCATTTGAGTTTAATCGACATTTTTTTGATCCGATGAAAAGTATAAAAGTCAATAGAATCAATAATCATGCAGCCTATCAGTACCACAAGGCTGACTGGGAAAAACAGCAGGGAATATATATTATCGACAAGTAATTGACATAATATGTCTCCTAGGACATATTATGTCCCACCCCTTGGATACCGGAGGAAATATGAGCACTGAAAAGTTAGAGCAATTAATGAAGGGTTTGACTGAAAACTCATTGACAGATGGAGTTGGCCTGTCGGTTGAAATGTTTGATACCGAAAATACAGTGGCCTGCATCAAGGTAGAGGATCGGGAAGAATTCCCCATCTACATGACCGCCGATGAAGGACAAATACTGTGCATCAGCTATTTATTTGGCGATGAACAGGTCGACCCAAACAAACGTGCGGCCATGGTAGAAGCCATGTTGATGATGAATGTTTCGATTCCATTGTCAGCATTTTCTAAAATTGGTGATCAGTACATTATGTTTGGTGCACTGTCACCCAAAGCCAGTATTGACGAGTTATTACATGAAATAGAGCTGCTCAGTGACAATGTGTTAGAAGCCATTGAAGCAATATCAGATTATTTAAAGGAGGCTGCATAAGCCATGGGTATATTTAACAAATTATTGACTGCCGTGCGCGGCGGTGCAACGGAAGTGGGTGAAGCGATTGTTGACTCACAGGCCATCCGTATTTTGGAGCAAGAAATACGTGATTCGAAAAAAGCGCTGAACGATGCCAAAACCGGTCTGACATCGATTATGGCTGAAAAAATGGGTGTTGATCGCAAAGTAAAAGACCTTAGTGCCAAAATTACGGAACATGAAACTTATGCTGTGCAGGCGATGGACAAAGGCGATGAAAACCTAGCGCTGGAGATTGCAAATAAAATTGCTGAATTTGAGCATGAACTGACTATTCAACAAGGTATACGCGATGGTTACGATTCCAAGGTCTCCAGCCTGAAAAAAATGATTCGTCAGAGTGAACGAAACATCCAAGCCATGGATCGTGAAGTGTCGGTGGTTAAAACGACGGCGAAAGTACAAAAAGCCAATGACTTGGCCTCCGCCAAATTTTCGGGCTCAAATTCATCACTGAACAGCGCAACGGATTCGCTTGAACGCATCAAGACGCGCCAGCAAAAGCGTGAAGATCAGGCGTCGGCGGCAATGGAGTTGGATGCCGATGAAAATGGTGATGACCTACAAGCCAAGCTGAAAAGTGCCGGTATTGTTGACTCAGGTAGCTCAGGCTCATCGATTTTGGATCGATTGAAAAAACAGAAGGGACAGAGTTAGCCATGGGGCTGTTTAGATCGATACTGGGTGGTGGCGATCAGCCACCACCCCCTCGCGCCATTGAATCCCCAAAAGATTTACAACCAGGGGATATGCTGAAAATGGAATTTTCCGAGCAAACACTAATATCCGGGCAAACATTAAAAGTGTCCGAGCAGGTGTTTTATGACATCAGCGCAGTCGAAAATTGCAAAGTGGTTTCCATTCTGGAAGGAGTTGATCAACGTGTATTATTATCCGCCAGCACAGTAAACCCGGATCGACCTCTGGAAATAGCAACAGCAGTCCTACCCGAAAAAGTATTTGAAATTTTTGGCCGTGATCCGTTTGTTGCCATTTTTGAAGAACCCGACAATACGGATCATCGAATCCAGCGTCAGACCAATGTAGCGCTGAATGAGCTACAAGGTTTTGTCGGCGACTGTTATTTTCAGGAGCGCACCAATGAAGCCTATCGCAGCAAAAAAGATTGTCGTAATAACACATTAACAGATACCGACTGGGAAGGGTTTGATTACAAACTAATGGTCACCGATGATCGCTGCCATGCCGTACGCATTGAAGTGTTTGATGGTGGTCGCACCGACGTCTATCTGATTGCTTATCTGGCATTAAATAAAGTAGAAGAATATTGGCTTGCGTAATATGACAGCAAAAAAAAGCATTCCCAGCGCCTGGACAAAGTCCGACAAAAACATTCGTGCCGTTCAGGTAATATTTGAGTTAGAACAGGAGCAATTCAAGGCTGTACGCATTAAAGCCATTGAACAGAATTTAAGTCCATCAGATTACATCCGTGATGTTATCGGTTTGCCGCGAAAAAAACCCATACGGCCCAGACTGAGCATTAGTCTGTCGACCGAAGATTATGAAATATTAGCCAGGCGTTATCAGTTAACGGCAGATATGAAAGAAAAAATCCGCGAAAAAATAAAAGAGGAACTGGTTAGCACGACAAAAAATAAGGCCCCGATTTGAGAACGTATCGGTCAGATCAAGTTAAAAAATACCCCTACCTTATATGCATTCAATACTACGTTATTTTATAAAGAAACGTGACCGGCTAAAACAGAGCGTACAGCATGATTTAATTCGTTCCATCAAAAATTCGTGTTTTCTGTTAATGCTTATTTTCATTTTGCACATTGGTTTTATGATGCATTACGAAGACTTAAGTATGGGGGACGCAGCTTGGTTGACGTTGACCACAGCCACCACAGTAGGTTATGGAGACATATCGGCTAGTACCACTCAGGGACGTATTGCCACCATTTTTTTGATTTATCTGGGCGGTATTTTTATATTGGCTAAAGTGGTTGGCGATTATTTTGATTATCGTTTTGCTGTACGCGAGCAAAAAACCAAAGGTCATTGGAGTTGGAATATGAACCAGCACATCGTCATTTTAAATACCCCTTCGCATTCTGGTGAACGTTACCTGCAACGATTGATAAAACAGTTCAGGGCAACCGCCCACTATAAAGACACCGTTATTTATCTGCTGACACGACAATTTCCACAAGGCCTGCCTGATTTTATTACCCAGCTTGATAATGTAGTGCATTACAACGGCAATTCCAGTAACCCGCAAGACTTAGTCGCCGTTTGTGTCGCGCAGGCCCGCGATATCATTGTGCTGGCGAAAGATGAAAATGATGAAAGCTCCGATGGCCGCACATTTGATATTTTACATCGTTTAAAAGATTTGAATGTCAAGGCCAACATCCTGGTTGAATGCGTTGAAGACAACAACCGCAAACGGCTTGAAAGTGCAGGGGCCAGCATTGTGATACGGCCAATTCGCGCATACCCTGAAATGATTGTGCGTGCCTTTGATGCCCCTGGCTCAGAGCGTATCATCGAAAACATGTTTAATAGTGAGGGAGACGAATATCGGCGCTACAATGTGGAAATAAGCGACATGGCTTGGTGTGATGTGGTGGCACGTTTAGTCACACATGATGCGGGTATTGCGGTGGCCTACATTGACCGCCATAGCCATGAATTGGTATACAATCCACCCGCACGCTCAAAACCGGATATACAGGCATTAATTACCATCAGCAAAGATAATAATATGCACGGTAATGATGATGTGAGAGCATTGATTTCACAGGAGTAGACAATGCAAACAAATAAATTAAGGGTATTCACTTATTCACTTGGGCTTTTGCTGATAGTGACCTTGTTATCGGCTTGCGGCAACCGCTTTGAAGAACAGTTACGCGAGGCACACAAAAATGCGCAACTCAATCTGACATATTTAAAAGACCAACTGGATGCCCGCGAGTTAAGCAATGCTATATTACTCGACAAATACGCCAATACATTAATTCGGCAAAAACCGGATTATGCGGATATCGCCACATTATTGAAGAAAGAAGCGACACCGCAAGGTAAAGCCTATACCACACTGAACCAGCGACTGGTATCAGTCAACCTGACACCTACCAATACGGAAGCAGCCTCCAGCAATTTGCAGGAATTACAATTAATCAATTCGGCGGCTGATGTTCATGAATTCAATAATAGTCTAGCCGATGTCGTCAATACGCTTGCCTCATTATCCGATGGCGAGCTTGCGGTGATTAATGTGCCTGCATCACAACGGACCAGCGCCCAACAGGCCAATGCACTGGTCGGCAATCCTGCCTATGGCAACTGGACTCAGGGCAGTAGTGGACAATCTTTTTGGGCCTGGTATGGCATGTACTCCATGTTTAATAATGTCTTGGGTATGAATCGTTATAACTACAATTCATGGTCATCACGCCCCCATTACAGTTATTACGGAAATTATGGCCGTAACCGCTGGGGTTCAAATGCCGACATTACTCGAAACCAGAATTTAAGCCAACGCCATCCCAGCAGATATAACAAACCCAGTGCCGCAACTAACGCTCGCTATGCAACGACCGCTAAACGCTCATCCAGCTTTGGAGGGGCGCCATCAAAATCATCGTCAAAATCATCCTCATCCCGCTACAGCTCTTATGGCTCCAGTAGTCGAAGTTCGTCATATTCAGGCTCACGCAGCTTTCGCTCAGGCAAATAAGGAAACAAAAAATGTTCATGGATTTTGCTAATGTAGACATCGGTTTGGCATCTTATTATCTGGTGGATTTCCTGATTGCCGTGGCCCTATTAAGTGCAATGCGTTTTTTCGCCGGCCTGGTCGGTAATGTGTCCGCCACAAAGGAAATTTCACATAGTGACAACAAAGCTTTTGGCGTATCACTGGCAGGTGCCATGGTAGCTGTCAGCATTATGCTGATGGGGGTTGTTTCCGGTGATGCCGGTTATAGCTTGGCCAATGAAGTATTGACAGTGGTTTTGTTTGGCATCATTGGCATCATGCTTATGTGGTTGACACGTATCGTTTTTGATCGCATCTCATTTCCCAGGCTATCGATTCATGATCAAATCATGAAAGGTAATCTATCTGCCAGCATCATTGATGCCTGCAACATGATTGCGACGGCCATTATTATCAAAGGAGCTATGGTTTGGGTCGATGGCGGCATAACAATGGCCATCTTTGCCGTAATTGCCAGCTTTATTGCCTCACAAATCATTATGGCTCTTGCAACGTTATACCGGGTCAAAGTCTATGAAAAACGCCATAGTCATAAGGGAAAAGAGTTACATCAGGCAATTGAAGAAGACAACGTCGCTTTGGCACTTCGTTTCAGTGCTTACCGAATAGGTATTGCCATAGCCGTAAGCGCAGCTTTCACTGCGGTGGAATATGAGGCCGATGCTTTCCTGCTCGTTTTTATATTGTGGTTTATTGTTGCATTGGTTTTATTTATCTTATTAACGTTAATCGCCGTGGTGATTCGCCATGGTGTATTGCCTCGCATTAATGTCGGAGAAGAAGTCGGCGAACAAGGTAATATTGCTGTCGGTGTCATCGAAGGCAGTATTTATATCGTAGTCGGCTTATTATTGGCCGGACTCATTGGAGCCTGATTTTTGTCAAAAGCACAATGACACTCACATCTCGACAGCAACTCATCCTTTATATAGCTGCCGCCTTTATTGTTGATTATTTGCCATTCGTCAATCTGCCCTTTTTGTGGAGTGAAACCTTTTTCCATGAAATAAGCCATGGGCTTGCGGCACTCTTAACGGGAGGCATGATTCATAATATCACTTTGTCCTTTAACGGTTCCGGCCTCTGCACCACCAGTGGTGGCTCGCGTTTTTTAATCAGCTTTTTGGGTTATGCAGGCAGCGCGTTATGGGGGCTGCTTATATACAGTGTTGCGAATACCCTCTCCCCAAAAAATGCAAAATTTATGGTTGGAATAATGATACTGATGCTGGGTGCAACACTACTGTTATGGGCGCACAATATATCGACCATTATTATTCTGCTGATTTTATTGCTGATGTATACCCTACCGTTAGTAAAATCATTATGGTTCAGCGTTAAATTCTTTATTCAACTAATAGGTGTGTTTGTCATGCTCGATGCCATTCGCAGTCCATTATATCTACTGGATGGCCGCGATCTTGGCGATGGTGCCAATCTGGCACAGCTAACCGGTTTACCTGAATTTTTCTGGGTGGCTTTATGGTTTGTTATTGCCGTTGCTTGTTTGTATCTCCTATGGGTGAATCCCGCTGACAATAAGAAAGCTGTGCATTGAATTACACCAATATAATAACCTGTCGGGACAAAATACTTGTGCAGGCATCCTGCCGGCATAGGCCGGTATTTTTGTTACTGGCTGGGTAGTGCCATATAATGGCGGGCGGTGCCCACCTTGCAAATTGACCCAGGTTGAAAATCATGTCGAAAATAAATATTAAAAAAGTTGTGCTCGCCTATTCTGGCGGGCTGGATACCTCCATCATTCTTAAATGGTTGCAGGATGAATACAACTGTGAAGTGGTGACTTTCACCGCCGATATCGGTCAGGGTGAAGAAGTCGGTCCAGCACGAACCAAGGCACAGGCAGCGGGTGTCACAGAAATTTATGTGGACGATTTGCGCGAGGAGTATGCACGTGATTTTGTGTTTCCCATGTTTCGCGCCAATGCCGTTTATGAGGGTGAATATCTGTTGGGCACTTCCATTGCGCGGCCGCTGATTTCCAAACGCCAAATCGAGATTGCTAATGAAACCGGTGCCGATGCGGTGTCGCATGGCGCTACGGGCAAAGGCAATGACCAAGTACGCTTTGAGCTGGGTTATTACGGCCTCAAACCCGATGTGCACGTTATCGCCCCCTGGCGTGAATGGGATCTTAATTCACGTGAAAAACTCATGGCCTATGCCAAGACACACGGTATCCCCGTAGAACAGAAGCGCGGCAAGAAATCTCCCTATTCCATGGATGCCAACCTGTTGCATATTTCCTATGAGGGCGGTGTACTGGAAGACCCTTGGGCTGGCCCGGAAGATGACATGTGGCGCTGGACGATGTCACCGGAAAATGCACCGGATACGGCAACGATTATCGAGCTGAGTTTTGAAAAAGGCGACATCGTTGCCATCGACGGGCAGGCCATGAGCCCTGCGCAAGTGATGGAACACCTCAATAAAGTAGCAGGTGCCAATGGCATCGGTCGCGATGACATTGTGGAAAATCGTTACGTGGGCATGAAATCGCGCGGCTGTTATGAAACACCGGCAGGCACGGTAATGCTCAAAGCCCATCGCGCCATCGAGTCCATTACACTGGATCGTGAAGTGGCACATCTGAAAGATGAGCTGATGCCACGATATGCCACGTTGATTTACAACGGTTACTGGTGGGCACCAGAACGCAGGATGTTGCAGGAAATGATTGATACCTCCCAGATAACCGTTAACGGGCGGGTACGGCTCAAGCTGTACAAAGGCAATGTCATTGTCGAAGGTCGCGAATCCGCCACAAACAGCCTGTTCGATTCCAATATCGCCACTTTCGAAGATGACGAAGGCGCCTACAATCAACAGGATGCCGAGGGCTTTATCAAACTCAATGCCTTGCGTATGCGCATTGCCGCCAGAAAAAATACATGATTTCCCTATAAGCCATTGGCAATACTACTATTTTATGCTTAGATGCCAATGCGGTCGATAAACCCATAATTTTTCACCTAGGCTCTAAGAGTAATCGTACTCGAAGAACCCAGGTATCACACTTCCCAAATTGTACGGCGATGGTACCCGCCGGGGTCGACTGGGGTTTTATAGAAATTTAAATACGACTATTGCCTCGATTTTTATATCGAGGTTACCTTGGGAAGGGGAGGTTGTTTGCAGACGATGCTAAATCTCGTCAAAGGCATTACCCAAAAGGAATTTCCCGGCATTACTATTGAGCCGGGTGAAGGGGTCGTCGCTCTCGACCAACAAGGATGTGTGTTAAGTGTTAACTCGGAAGCCGAGCACATGCTTGGCTGGAAAACCGATGATATTATCGGTGAAAGCTTCTTTTCTCTCGGTAAATTTTCCCTCGGCAATACCTCTGCCTTGGATTCTGGCTCGCCATGCGAGATGTTAAAAACCGTTAACTGTCCTCATCTTAACGTCAATGCGAATATTCATCGCAAAGACGGCCTGCTAATTAATGTTGATTTTATGCTCACCACCCTGTTTGACCGCGGTTTGATACTGGGCAAGCTGTTTATCTTTCGTGAGCATCGCAAAAAAGTGAGTGAAACAGACGTGCGGCATGCGCAGGAATTGGTAGAAATGGCAGCGAGCATCATGCTCAAGCTAAATGCCCTTGGCGAAGTCGTTTTTGCCAACCGGCATGGCCAGTGGTTGTTTGGTGAAATGAATGATACTGATTTATTACCAGACTTTATTCGCACTCTGTTACTGGAAAGCCCACACCATCTGGATCAACAAACCTTGTTAGACCGTCGCTGGGTGGACAGTCAGGAAAAAGAAGTCTGCGTGGCTTGGTCAGTGTCTGTACTGCGCGATGCCCGAGGTAACGTGGAGGGGGCCGTTTGTGTCGGTAATGATTTTACCGAACACCATCATTCACTGAAAAACCAACTCCATGAAAACCTTATCGTACAAAAGGTTTTTGAACATATTCGCGATGGTGTAATTACAGTGGATATCGAAGGCCGTGTGGAATACCTCAACCCCATTGCCGAACAATTGAGCGGCTGGAGCAGCGATGAAGCACGAGGGCAATTGTTGAAAGACGTTTACCATGTAGTCGATGAGCACAGCCTGGAAAGTGCGGACGACCTAGTGGTGCGCTGCCTGCGTAACCGTAGTAGCGCGAACTGCCAGGGCAGTCGGGTATTGTTGCGTCGGGACGGCTGGGAATTTACTGTGCAGGACACGGCAACGCCAGTGCATGATATCGACGGTGGGATCACTGGCGCAGTGCTGATATTTAATGATGTGTCTGAATTGCGCGGCATGGAACGCTGGATGGAATATGAATCCAGCCATGATTCTCTCACCGGGCTGATCAATCGGCAACAATTTGAAGAACACCTGCAAGCTGCACTACTTAGCGTACAAACCAGTGATGAACACCATGTGTTGTGTTATCTGGATCTCGATCAATTTAAATTGATTAATGATACTTACGGCCATCCTGCGGGAGATCGGTTGCTCAAGGAAATTTCCGGACTGCTGAAAGAGTGCCTGGGTGACGACGACAGCTTGGCACGACTGGGCGGCGATGAGTTTGGCATCATTCTCAAACATCAGTCCCTGGAAGCCGCCCGGCGCGATGCCAAGGCACTGTGTCGGACAGTGCGTGATTTTCAGTATACGGGGCAAGACAAACCCTATGAAGTAGGAGTGAGTATTGGTCTCGTACCTATCACTGCGCAGTGGCACGATTTGGCAGAGATTATGCGTGTAGCGGATTCTGCCTGCGACGTAGCCAAAGAAATGGGTCGGAATCGTGTACATGCTTATGAGCCACGCGACTTGGCTCTGCGCCAACGTGAAGTGGAAATGCGCTGGATACAACATATCCGGCAAGCACTGAGTAAGGAGCATTTTCAACTGTATTATCAAAACATTGTGCCCTTAGGCAGCAACCCAGAGCACGATACGCATTACGAAATTCTACTACGCATGAAAAGCGATGATGGCAGAGTGATCCGCCCCACTGAATTCATTGCTGCTGCAGAGCGCTATCATTTAATGCCCGTAATTGATCGCTGGGTGATAACTCATGCACTGAGATTATTAAGCAACCGCTTATTGCGTAGTGATTTTAACAGTATGTTCGCAATCAATATTTCCGGGCAATCATTGGATGACGAAGAATTTCTGGGCTTTGTCATGGCAAAACTTCACCACAGTGCAGTGCCACCGGAAATGATTTGTTTTGAAATTACCGAAACCGTGGCAGCAACCAATCTGGTGATGGTACAACGATTTATATCGGTACTGCGCGGCATCGGCTGTCGTTTTGCGCTGGATGATTTTGGCCGCGGCATTTCTTCATTTGCCTATCTCAAAAACCTTAAAGTCGATTACCTGAAAATTGACGGTATGTTTGTGAAAGACATTATCACTGATGAAATTGGCTGCGCCATGGTGGAGTCCATCAACCACATTGGCCACATCATGGGCATACAGACTATTGCCGAATTTGTTGAATCACAGGATGTGCTGGAAAAACTCATTGAGATGGGAGTGGATCACGTACAAGGCTATCAATTGGGGCGTCCTCGCCCCATGCCGACTGCCCACTGATTTTTCCCGGCATATACCCGTGGCGTCTTTACTGTACGCAAGATGAAAAAGCCTACTATTTTTTGTTAGCCCGTTTTTGTACGCACAACAGATATTGTGATTCATCCGGTGCGCCGTTATTGCGTTGTGCCTCCCACAGCGACTCACCCAAACACTCCATGATTTGATGCTCCACCTCGTGAGTGTCCTGTAAACGCAGCAATAATTTTTTGTGTGCTAGCACAATGCCAGCCGGTCGATCAGTGGCCAGTTGCTCACGAATCGCAATGTGCATACCCATATGCATGAAAGGATTGGCTTCGCCCATTTCAGGCAGGAAGTCCTTGTCCAGCGCATCTTCACCTTGTTCCAGCAAAGCGTGATACTCCGGGTGTAGTGCGATCACTTCGGCGATCATTACCTCCAGTGGCTGCATCAGTTCGCCGTCTTGTTGCTTACGCCAAGCGCTGAAATACATCTGTCGAAGTTGATTGCGATCCTGTCCAAACATTATTCGTATGCCTTTTTTTTATATTCACATAAATCTTCAATCACACAGGAGCCACAACGCGGTTTACGGGCAATGCAGGTGTAACGCCCATGCAGTATCAGCCAATGGTGCGCATCGAGTTTGAATTCATCCGGCACAAATTTCAGCAACTTTTTTTCCACTTCCAGCACGGTTTTACCCGGCGCAATACGGGTGCGATTGGCGACCCTGAAAATATGCGTATCCACTGCGATAGTGGGATGGCCAAAGGCCGTGTTTAAAATCACATTAGCCGTTTTTCGCCCTACTCCAGGCAATGCTTCCAGCGCGGCACGATTTTCCGGCACCACGCTGTTGTGCTGTTCCAGCAATATGCGGCAGGCTTTGATAATGTGCTTGGCCTTACTGTTAAACAGACCAATGGTTTTGATGTATTTTTTCAGCCCATCTTCACCCAGTGCCAGAATAGTGGCCGGGGTATTGGCTACCGGAAAGAGTTTGGCCGTGGCCTTATTGACCCCTTTGTCCGTCGCCTGTGCGGACAAAGTTACCGCCACCAGCAGTTCAAACGGCGAATGATAATGCAACTCAGTAGTAGGCTCAGGGATATGCTGTTGTAAGCGCTGAAATATTTCTTGTCGTTTGTGTGTGTTCATGGCGCGGGCATTTTAAACTGTTTTTAGCCGCAATGTTGTCATGTGGCTTGCGTTATCAGGCAGAACAGCGTGCCACTCTTTTTTGGTACGCACCGCCACAAACCTTGCGTGGCGTAACGAAAAAAATGTCAAGCTTTTTTAAGCTTATACACAATATTTTTTCCCGATGAAAATACTCGCGCCGTATATTGATAATTTTGACGCCAAGTCATTGATAGCCCATAACTCATTGAATAATAAACAAAATAAAATATGGTTAAAAAACGACCATTTTAAATATGACGCTACTATTACAGTACGAAGTGATTTTTTACCGCAGTTGTCCACAAAGTTATCCACAGGTTTTGTGGATAACCAGGAAAGCGATTACACGACAATCAGTTAGCGCCAAATGCTGACAATATCAGTGAATCTCGATGACTAACATCGCACAGATTGGTGAACAGAAAAAAGAAAAGCAACAGTACGACCAGGTCTGATAAAGTGGCGCGAATGTCCGCAGCCAATATTTTTTTACGTGTCGCCATACCCTCCCCTTTACGTCGTTGCTTTGATTACCTTCCACCAACAGCTTACGACTTGCACACACTACAGCCGGGCATACGCCTGAAAGTACCGTTTGGGCGCACTACCGTGATCGCTGTATTGTTGGCAATCAGCGATGAGACTGACGTACCCCGATCACGCCTCAAACGTGTGCATGAAGTGCTGGATACAACGCCACTGTTGTCGCGCCCACTACTGAAGTTGCTGATGTGGGCTAGCAGCTATTATCAGCACCCTGTCGGTGAGGTGATGGGCAATGCCTTGCCTGCCTTGTTACGCCAGGGCCATGCACCCGAGCTGAAAGGTGAACCAGCCTGGCAGTTGACGAATGACGGGAGTGCATTGGATTCATCAATACTGAAACAAACCCGGCATCGTGCTCCCCGGCAGGCTGCGCTGCTGAAATTATTAAGCACTGCACCTGATGCTGCCGTGTCTGCACAATACATTGATGCTGTGCAGAGTAACTGGCGACCAGTGATGCGCAAGCTGGTGGACAAAGGCTGGGTGATGGTGACGGAACACTCCTGCTTGTTGCCTCTGCCGGTTAATAAATTGACAACAGCTCCTCAATTAAATATCGCCCAGACTGAAGCCGTTGCGGCTATTGCCGCAGGGCTGGGCAGCTTCAGTGTGCATCTCGTAGATGGTGTTACCGGTAGCGGCAAGACTGAGGTGTACCTCACGCTTATTGAGTCCGTACTGGCACGGGGCCAACAGGTGCTGATACTGGTGCCGGAGATTGGTCTCACTCCGCAACTGGTATCGCGTTTCCAGCAACGCTTCACCGTGCCTATCGCCGTACTGCATTCAGGACTGTCAAATCGCGAACGCCTCTGCACTTGGCTAGCCGCCCGCAGTGGAGAAGCTGCTATTGTTATCGGTACTCGCTCGGCAGTGTTCACACCGTTTGCCAAATTGGGATTAATGATTCTCGATGAAGAACACGATACTTCGTTCAAACAACAGGAAGGCTTTCGCTATTCTGCGCGCGACGTGGCCATAAAGCGCGCCCATCTTGATGACTTGCCTGTGGTGTTGGGGTCAGCCACACCGTCGTTAGAAACGTTACACAATGTCCATCAGGGTCGTTATTCCCGCTTAGTGCTGGCAAAGCGTGCCGGCGCCGCGCGACCGCCAGATATCAATGTGCTCGACGTGCGCAAACAACCCATGTTCGACGGTTTGTCCACCGCACTGATTAATGCCTTGCGCCGTCATCTCGACAAAGGCGGACAGGTATTGGTATTTCTTAATCGGCGAGGTTATGCACCCACCATGTTGTGCCACGACTGCGGCTGGGTAGCCAAGTGTCGACGCTGTGATGCGAACATGACGATGTTCAATGGCAATACACGTCTGCGCTGCCACCATTGTGGCAATGAACGACGCGCTGACTCATGTTGCCCGGATTGCCAAAGTAGCGAATTGCGACCGGTGGGCGCGGGCACCGAGCGGCTGGAGGCCGTACTCAAACAGCGATTTCCGGATACCGGCATCGTACGCATCGACCGCGACACTACCCGCCGTAAGGGTGCCATGCAGAACCTGCTTGACAGTGTGCATGATGGCAGCAAGCGCATTCTCGTGGGCACACAAATGCTTGCCAAAGGGCACCATTTTCCTGATGTCACCTTGGTCGGCATTGTCGACATTGATCAAGGGTTGTTCAGCGCTGACTTTCGCGCCACTGAGCGCATGGCCCAACTATTGGTGCAAGTCGCCGGCCGGGCAGGACGGGCAGAAAAACCTGGACAAGTGCTCATCCAGACCCATCATCCTGATCACCCTTTGCTGCAAGTACTATTACACGAAGGATACGCAGCCTTCGCACAGGCTGCGCTGGAAGAGCGCCGACAAACACAACTCGCGCCCCACAGTCACATGGCCTTATTGCGCGCCGAAGCGGTAGATGATCAGCTGCCATTGCAGTTTCTTAAACATGCCCGCCAACTGGCCGAACAGTTTGGAGCAGCTTTTGGCGCAAACTTTGGTGAAAGTCGTGTACAACTGCTTGGCCCCATACCTGCGCCTATGGAACGCCGTGCCGGACGTATTCGTGCGCAACTCTTGTTACAAGCCACGGAACGAGCTGCACTGCACCGCCTACTGGAACCATGGTTGCAACAATTGGAATCCGACAAACTGGGCCGCAAGGTACGTTGGTCCATCGACGTGGATCCGCAGGAAATGTTTTAACGTGGGAGAGATCTTACCCAAAAGAGGTTTTTGTACGGCCACACAAAAACGCCACTCTATACAAGTGGCGTTTTATTGTCAGTCAACCCCGGATGAGGCCGATGCTTTTTATGCGTTATTTTTACGGCGAAAAACACTAAAACCAAGCAATCCTAACGCTAACAGCGCAACAGATGAAGGTTCTGGAACGCTGGTTGCGCAACGATCCTGATTGATGGAGAAATTACCCACTCCCCAATACTCCGGATCAATGGTAACGGAAGTAATCGCCGAACAACCACCATTACTATTATCGGCGTGAATACCAAAACCGGGGGTGTTGTTACGACTGACATTGAACCAATATTGACTGTCAATTCCTAACCCGCTGGACTCTGTCGCAGTAAGCCATGCATTGTTACGCGTGCTTCCCAGGTTAGCACCGACGCTAAAAGAAAAGGCACGGGTGTTTTCCGGCAGCAGAATTGTTATCAGATAATTGTTTGTTGTGTAGATATCATAATCGCTGGCCTCACCATTGTTCCACCAAGTTACATCGTCAGCCAAACGACGCGTCATGCCCAGGGGATTGCTGTTTTGGTCGAGGAAATTCAACGAACCACTGATGGGTGACATAACATTTGTTGTGCTACCACCCATGCCGTTGGTGATGGCAAAATCGGTCATAGCATAACCACCGATTGTGGCAGGTGTTGCTGTGCCAGATGCATACGTATCAAGAATTAACACCGCAGATGCCTGTGAAGACAGACCAAGCGATGTGGCCGCAAAGAGTGTGAGAGCGATTAAATGTTTGAACATGATACTTCTTACCTCAACAGTGAAACTATAAGTTTGTTTATTATTTGATCGAAAAGCATGTATCATGCCAGAAAAATTATTGCTATATTTAACAATAGGATAATTGATTTATTCGATAGGAAAACTCACCGTTTGTAAAGAATATCGACATGGCAAACCTCGTTGATTCTGACCACCTCCCTACACTCCCGGTTTGGTTGTTGGTCGAAGACTGTCAATCATGCGCTGACCTATCGGCGTAAGCGCATCTAGCGCAGAGGCTCTCCATCCGCAGACACCAATGGTTTTCTCGATGAGCATCGGGCGGGCATTGTCGTTGAGTGGCGGAGTAGTAACCCTATGGGGTCGTCGGGACGAGTGACATGGTTAAAATCAATATGGATGTCAACTTGTGCTTGATTGCACGCTCAAGCGATAATGTCAGGCTTTCCCTGCCATGATTGTCAACATGAAACAACAGCTCGCCTCCTTGATTCAAACCGCTATCGATACACTGAAATCTCAGGGCGTGTTGCCTGCGGATTTGTCACCGAACATTCAGATTGACCGCACCCGCGATGCCAGTCACGGTGATTACGCCTGCAATATTGCGCTAATGCTAGCCAAGCCAGTGCGTTGTAAACCACGTGATCTGGCAGAGAAAATTGTTGCCGCATTGCCAGTTTCTGATCAATTGGCGAAGGTCGAAATCGCTGGACCGGGTTTTATAAACTTTACACTCACTGATGCGACGGCTTACGCCGTGGTGGGCACGATACTGGAAGCAGGCGAGGCTTACGGACGCTCTACCATTGGCGATGGCAAATCCGTGCAGGTAGAGTTTGTTTCTGCCAACCCCACCGGTCCGCTGCATGTAGGCCACGGTCGTGGTGCGGCTTATGGCGCGGCGGTGGCAGATTTACTGGCAGCGGTGGGTTTCAGGGTGCATCGTGAATATTATGTTAACGATGCGGGTCGGCAAATGGATATTCTTGCCGCTAGTGTGTGGCTGCGCTACCTCGACCTGTGTGGTGAAAATGCCGACGAACTCCCGTTTCCCGTTAATGGCTACAAGGGCGATTATGTGTGGGATATTGCTGCCACGTTGCGGCGTGAACATGGAGATGCTTTTCGGCATGCTGCACAAATCGTACTGACGAATCTGCCCGCCGACGAAACCGATGGTGGCGATAAGGAACAGTATATCGATGCAGTGATTAACCGTGCCAAAGAATTACTGGGTGATGCAGCTTTCCGCACGGTGTTTGATACAGGACTCAACAGCATTCTCGACGATATCCGTCGCGACCTCGAAGGTTTTGGTGTGGTCTACGAGGAGTGGTTTTCCGAACGCTCGCTCACCGAATCGGGTGCTGTGGCGCACGCCGTCGAACGTCTTAAAGACGCTAATCACCTGTATGAAAAGGATGGCGCATGGTGGTTTCGCTCCACTGACTTTGGTGATGAAAAAGACCGTGTCGTGGTGCGCGACAATGGCCAGACCACCTATTTCGCATCAGACATCGCCTATCACATGCAAAAACTGGAACGCGGTTTTGACCGTGTCATCGATGTGTGGGGTGCCGATCATCATGGTTACGTGCCGCGCGTTAAAGCCGCGCTCACTGCGCTGGGTGACGATGCCGACAAACTTGACGTGCTGCTGGTGCAGTTTGCAATTTTGTATCGTGGTGGCGAGAAAGCGCAGATGTCCACCCGCTCCGGCGAATTTGTCACTCTGCGTGAATTGCGCGGAGAAGTGGGCAACGATGCAGCACGATTTTTCTACGTGATGCGTAAATGCGAACAACACATGGATTTTGATCTTGATCTTGCCAAATCGCAGAGCAGCGACAACCCGGTGTATTACATTCAGTACGCCCATGCACGGGTATGCAGCGTGCTGCGCCAGTTAACTGAAAAAAACCTGACTCACAATAGCAACAATGGTCTTTCCAATCTGGCAGTATTGAGCGAATCACACGAACAAGCCTTGCTTACCAGACTTTCCCGCTACCCGGAAGTGGTGGAAACCGCAGCACTGAATCATGAGCCTCATCAATTGGCGCATTTTTTGCGCGAACTAGCTAATGATTTCCACACCTATTACAACGCTCACCCGTTTTTGGCGGATGATGCCATCCTGCGTGATGCGCGCCTGTGTTTAATCAAGGCGACACGACAAGTAATTGCTAACGGCCTGGGCCTGTTGGCCGTGTCTGCACCGGAAACGATGTAGCATACTGCCCAGTTATGGCCAAAGATTACAAAAATACTTCCAGACCCAAAGCCAAAACTCCTCAGCCAACACCGGGTTGGGTATGGATGCTCGGAGGCCTGCTGATTGGTTTGCTGGTAGCGCTACTGGTGTACCTCAGGGAAGACCTCCACATAAGCGATGAACGCACAACCCCGGCACCCGTGACGGAAAAAAGTCAAATCGCCCCCAAACAAACCGCAATTAATGACAAATCGAGGGAACAAACAGACAAAAAACCGCGTTTTGACTTTTATAATTTATTGCCGGAAATAGAGGTGTTTATCCCGCCACAGGAACTGGCGACAGAACGTGAACGCAAGGCTGCGAAATTCATTACCTATTATCTGCAAGCGGGCTCTTTCCGTCGTACAGAAGATGCTGACCGCATGCGCGCCCAACTGGCATTAAATAATATTGAATCTCATATCCAGCGTGTCACCATCAATGACAGCCAGACTTGGTACCGGGTGCGGGTCGGCCCCTTCCAGAGCGCACGTAAAATGGACATTGTCCGTAACCGTCTGCGGGCACAATCAATCGATCCGATTGTGCTCAAGGTTAAATAAGTTTTTTAATTATGCGCTTCCACAGTTGACCCTCAGGGTCAGCTTCTGACACTCTGTGACACTCGTCACGGTACGGTGAGTCGGCCAGATTTACACTGCAAATCAGGGGTTTTTGCTGTAAACCTTTCGCCTTCTCTGCCGTTATACTTTGCAGGGAAAGTCACTGACTTTGCTGCCTTTCTTACTAGCCTGCCAGAGCCGATGATTAAATAAATGAGCGTCGCTAAACAACTGTTGGATCACAAGTTGCTGAGATCATTGTCGCCGTTGTGTGACCTGTCTCCCGATATGCTGGCTGAGCTCAGCGCTAAGTCGCGGGTAACCCAAGTGGTGACGGGTGCGACGATTTTCAAACAGGGTGAGCGGGATCACCGCACCCTGTACCTTGTGGCGGGTAAACTAGAGCTTACCGATGCTTCCGGTAAAATCACAAAATTAGCGGCCAATAGCAAGCAAGCGCGTCAGCCGCTCGACCCCGAATCACCCCACACCGTTACCGCTGTTGCAAAAACGCCGGTCTCGCTGCTGAACATCGACACTGACTTGCTGGAAATGTTGCTCAACTGGGGCGGCAAACAACAATCTTACGAAGTATCCAGCCTAGCGGTGGAAGAAGAGGATGATACCGACTGGATGAGTCGTTTCCTGCAATCCAAAGTCTTCCTCAAACTGCGTGCCGAAAACATCCAGACCATGATCATGCGCATGGAAGAAATCAAGGTGCGCGCAAATGAAATCGTGATCAATCAGGATGACGACGATGACAACTATTACATCATTGCCAAAGGAAGGGCAAAAGTTGCCCGCCGGGTAACTCCAGGCGCGCCGCTGATGAAACTGGCAGTCCTGATGCCAGGCACCGGTTTTGGTGAAGAGGCTCTGATCAGCAACGGTAAACGTAATGCCTCGGTCACCATGATGGAAGACGGTACGCTGATGCGACTGTCAAAAAAGGATTTTATCGACCTACTGGTCACCCCCATTCTGCAATACGTGTCTTTTGATGAAGCCAAAGCCATGACAGGCCCGGATGTACAATGGCTGGACGTGCGCAAGCTGGCCGAATATTCCCGAGGCAGCCTGCCCGGCGCACGCAATATTCAGCTGGCTGAAATGCGCCTGCAACTACGCAAGCTCAACAAGTTACACAAATACATTGTTTTCAGTGATGGCAACAGTCGTGCAGCGGCAGCCGTATTTTTACTCAACCAGCATGGCCTGGATGCCTTTGTATTGCGTGATGGCCTGAACACCATTTCGACGGCTGCGCTGGAAATAACGGCAGACAAACCACCTGTTACAGCACCCACACAAACCAACACGCAGGCAAAACCACAAGACATACCCACCTTAAAACCGGAAGATAACGTCGTCAGTTTGCATGGCGAAGCCACAACCAATGCGGAAAGTGATGGTCGCGTGGAAGCACTGATGAGCAAGGCCAAGCAACGAGTGCAGCAGGAAATGCAACGCACCCAGGCGGCAGACAACGCACGCAAACAGGCGTTGTCCGAAGTAGCACGACTCAAGGAAGAAGCGGCAGTTGCACGTAAAAAAGCCGAAGATGAAGCACGACGTGCAGCAGACCAGGCACGCAGCGAAGCAGAACGTGCCTCTGCGCAAAAACGGGCCGATGACCTGGCCAGCGAACAAGCAGAACGTGAAGCCGCCGTGAAGCGGGCAGAAGCAGAAACTGTACGAGCCGAACAGGCTATGCAAGCACAGAAAAAAGCCGAGGACGAAATCGAACGCCTCAAACGGGACGCCGCAACAGCACGTCGTGATATGGAAGCCCAGACACGCCAGTCAGCGGACAAAGCAAAAAAAGAAGCCGAAGACGAAATTATTCGCCTCAAAGCCGAAGCCGAAATGGCACGCCAGCGCGTTGAAGAACAAGCTAGACTGGCCGCCGACGCGGCACGCTCCGCGACAGAACGCAAGATGGCCCAACAGCGTGCTGAAGAAGTCAGTCGCCATCAACAAGAGTCTGAAAGCGCTTTGCAAAAAGCTGAAATTGAGGCCATACGTGCTCAACAGGCCGAAGCAGCACGGCAACAAGCCGAAGATGAGGCTGAACGCATGCGCACCCGTGCTGAAGAAACTCAGCGCGAAATGGAAGAACAAGTCGGCCTAGCAGCCGATCAGGCACGTTCCGAGGCCGAACGTGATGCCGCCCGGCAACGCGCCGAAGATCTGGCTGCACAACAGGAAGAGCTGGAAGATGCCGTACGTAAAACCGAATCAGAAACGGCACGCGCGCAGGTAGCAGAAGATGAAGTTGAGCGCCTGACAAAGCTGGCAGATGAGGCACGACGCCAAGCCGAAGCACAAGCACGCATGGCAGCAGACCAGGCACGCAGTGAGGCAGAGCGTGAAATGGCCGCACAACGTGCCGCAGAAATGGGACATCTACAAGCCGAGCGCGAAGCAATGGCGAGCAAAGCAGAAGATGAGGCGCATCGAGCCCGGGCTGCTGAAGAAGCCCGCTTACATGCCGAAGCCGAAATTCAACGGCTGAAAGTAGATGCCGAAGTCGCGCGCATGCAACTGGAAGAACAGGCACAACGTGTTGCTGATGCCGCACGTTCTGATGCAGAGCGCGAAGCCACGCGCGCACAGGCTGCCGAAGAGGCACGCCTACAGGCGGTGCATGAACTGGAGCGCCTGGAAGCCGAAACAGAGCAAACACGTCTGGCCGCTGAGGCGCAGGCACGCTTAGCCGTAGATGCCGCACGTAGTGAAGCAGAACGCGCAGCGGCGCGCTTGCGCGCCGAAGAACTGGCTCAACAACAGACTCAGTTAGAAGAAATTACCCGACGTGCCGAAGAAGAAGCGGCACGCGCGGAAGAAGCCGATGCCGCACGGCAACGGGCCGAAAATGAAATCATCCGTCGCCAAGCCAAAGCCGAAGAAGCCGAGCGGCGTGCCGCTGAAGAATCGAATCGTGCCCATGAGGCTGAAACCGCCCGCCAGCAAATGGAAGATGAAATAGCGCAGTTACGTGCCGAAGCTGCGGCGGCGCGTGAGCAAGTGGAAAAACAGGCACGGCTGTTTGCAGCCGCACAAAAAATCGAAGCGGAAGAGGCACAAAAGAGCAGTTTGGCAGCCATGGATGCCGAGCGTAAAAAGCGTGAAACCGCCGAGGCGGTTGCACAACAACAGGCACAGCGGCAAAGAGAAGCCGAGGCGCTGGCTGAACAGGAACGTCTGGTTGACGCGGAAGCAACACGCCGCAAGCAGGAAATGGACGATGTTGCACGTATCGCCAGAGAAGAGGCAGTGCAGGCACAAGAGGTCGCCGAAAAAATGCGCCGGGAGGCGGAAGAAGAAATCAAACGCTTGAAAGCGGAAGCCGAGGCTTCACGTCTACAAGCTGAGCTGGAACACAAACGCTCCATTATTGCTTCACGACGTGAAGTGGATAAAAACAAGATCAAACTGGCGGCACAGGCTAAGGCAAAAAAAGCCGCCGCTATTCAACAGCGCAAAAAAGTAGACTCCGATAAAGCGCGTCGGGCTCGAGAAGCACGCGAGGCTGCATTAAAAGCAATTGGCAAAAGTGAAGAAGGTCTGGATGACTTTATGGACCTGGAAGCAGCGGCAGAAGAAATTGCCGAGGTCGAAAATGCCATCGTCGTGAATGAGCGTGAAATTGCCGAACGCACCAAAGACCGATCAAACCTGATTGATCCTCGGGAAGTGATGAAAGTCGAAAAGCAGGAACAAAAACGACAATGGGTGTCAGACGACTTTATTTGGGAAGCAACGCTGGGTTACCGTGATGACCCGAATGTGGATGCCATTGGTTCGCCGGCAGACTCCATGGGTATTGAAGATGAGCGCAACCGAAAAGCGGAAAAAATTGCCGAGGAAAAAACGAGAAAGGAAACGACTACAGAAAACCCTTCAATAGAAATAGAAGATAAACCGGCAACGCAAAAACCGTTGTTTGAGACACAGGAAATCAATCGATCGATTCGCCCGCAACAGGACGTGGCGATGCGGAAATCGAAACGTGGGCTGAGCATGCGCTGGATGGCAAGCGCTGCGTTGTTTTTGATTATCATTTCCGGGGTAGGCTGGTTTTATCTTTCCGATGGTGACGCACCGGAAAAATTGAAGGCCGTGGTGAATCAAGGGACAGAGACACTGAGTGAAATTACTGACAAGGTCACCTCGACCATCGGTGAAATAGGTCAGTCTGAACCTGAAACATCTGTCAGTTCCGAAACATCTGTCAGTTCCGATGCAAAGGATACCAAGAGCAAAGAAGCCATCGCACGTTTGCGTGAGCGTCTGGAGTCAATCAAGACTGAAGCGGCCCAAAAAGCGAGTCTGAAAGCGCAGCCTGTGAAGGCACCGGTGGCAGAAACACCTGCTGTAACGTTGCCCCCCGTGGCTGAACCCTCTGTGACTGAGGTATTGGAGGAAACACCGCCAATGCTGGATATTCAAGTAGAAAAACCGACAACAGAAGAACAGACGGTAGAAATAGAAGAAAAGAGCACGCTTGAGACGGTCGATGATGTGATGAAAGCGCTGAATGCACCGGAAGCCATTGCTGAAACAGTGGAACCTGCAACAGCAGTCGAAGCCATTGAACCCGAAACGGTAGAACCTGAAACAACGGATAATACTATGATTGAAGACGAAGTCAGCACAGCAGAGTCAGTGGATAACCTGCCGATCGCCGATGAGACTGTTATTGATGAGACTGTTATTAATGTCGATGTAACCACCACCGCAGTTGACATAGAAACAACAACTCCTGTCGCTACCACGAGTGATACCGTCACGGAAGAATCAGGAGATGCGGACTCGGGCAGTACAGATGTGGTGGTGCCAACAGAAGAACCAATCGAGAATATCGTCACACCTTAGGAACGTCCGCATGGCAACTTCCTGATTGGGAAACCGCGTGGATAATTTTTAATCATTTAGTGGTCGGCAGCCATCCTTAGCCTATCTTCTAAGGCTTACTCCACGGCAGACGGCGACACCACATACTCAAACACGCTAGTGTGCAAGGCTTCACCGCTCTCATTGTTTACGATCACCTTCCATGTACCTGTCCACTCAGGCAACAGGTTCTTACTGGAATGAACCCGCCAACGTGCCCCGGAACCAGCCTTAAAAGTAATTTCAGCCATAAGCCGGCCATTGTATTCCCAGCGATGGGTCACAATTTGTCCGCTTAGCCCTCGCAAGTCTGTGAAAAAAAAGACCCGGCTAATATCCGTCGAAAGTGTTTCCAGTGTATCTACTGGCTCTCTGTCAACAATGGCGGTAGTAAAAATAGCCCGTGCAACACGACCGGTTTTACGTACTACCGGGCCACTCACTGTTCCTGGAGTCGTTGCGGTTGCTGTTTTAATCTCGCTTGCCGTTCTCTCCGCAAAACTAGGGGAGCTCATGACTGCACCAACCAGTAGCGTCAGCATTGTATTGCGGGTTACCCGTCCAGTGGAAACAAAATAGGGGGCGAACATGAGACTGACTCCTTTGCTGTCTTATTTTGAGTTTTCGGGCCGGTATCGTAACCCGGACTCTTGGTTGTGTACCGAGCAGTATTGATGGAACGAGTGTATCAGAGTTCGTACGTATGAAAATGGATACTGGTGTGGTTGGTAAAATTATCACCAAAACAGACTGTTATTGGCCGCCCCTTGTTTTGTATCGCCATTTCCCACTGAACTCCCGGTGTGTTTTATTTACACCATTGATCGGCAACTTTTTGTGCTTCGGCCAGACGTGTTTGAATGTCCGCATCACTGAGAAAACGGCGCTCACCCTGATCAGTGATTTCGTATTGGCGACCACCAAGTTTCAGGCTGATGACACGGCGTTTTGCTTTGGAGCAATTTTTATCACGGCTTTCTTTTTCTGCTGCTGCTTTGCTCTCGACCTCTTTTTTATCGTTGCGTTCCTTGGCAAAAGCGTCCAGCAGCTTATTGGTAGCATCCTGCTGATTAACCGGACGGGGAGCCGATGTGCCTGCCGGGCTTTTGGGTACCTTGATTTGTGTAGCCTGCTGGCCGGACGGGCGTTCACCATAATGGGTGTTGCCTTCGCTGTCGACCCATTTGTAGATTTTACTGGCAAAGCTCAGGGGCGACAGACATAACAGGAAAATAGTCGTCAGGGTGATCAGATTCTTCATGCATGACCTCGTCGAAGGTAGGTGTTGCAGGGAGCATAGCGTGGAACAGGAAGCCTGTAAATTTAACGGCGTTACAGACTCAGACTTTAGCAGATTGCTGAGTGCTAGACATTTTCAATAGTCGTAGACAGGTTTGCAGAACGGGCACGGGAACCATGGAAACGACAAGACGCCAACAAATGACAAGGTTGTCTCAGTTGGCATATTTAGAATTGTCGCTCGAGCTATACTGAGTGCATGCACCAGAGTAGGATATGTGCGGCAAAGCTGCCAGTGCAAACAAATTTGGCAGAAAGTCCGTGAACTGAATTTGACAATAGAGACTTCCAAAAATATTTGGATATGACAGCCCTACTATACCCGAGGTGTTTGAAATTTTAGCTTTTCGTGTGCATCATATTCATTTCATAGCGAGGCGAAATGACGACTAGGCTAGGGGTGGCCGTAGGTAGAACACCAACAGCAGGCGCTTTAGGCGACACAGGAGCCGTTGTCGAGTACTCGCCGGACGATTGCGAGGAATTTCAACGCTGCCATGGAGTGAAGAGGGCGTGCCATACAAACCCAAATCTCAAGCGCTACGGGTATATAGCACCTCATTTGGCAAACCCACTCCACACACTATATTAGGATCACAAATGGTTCAGCAAATTCTTATCAAAACAGGCGTGTTGTTATTGGCCACAATGTTTACCGTTGGTTGCACGCATACAACGCGCATTGGTCAACCGTTTATGACGGTTCCTCATCCAGGAAAATATCAGCTGACCTACTACACACCGTCGAAAGAATTCCCACTGTACACCATGGCCATAGTAGACGGTCGTGAATTTTTGGCAATGGATGATGTTGTTCTACCCACGGCACAAAGCTTGTATTTGCTGACCCATTGGAAAATTTTTGACGGTGAAACCGTGCTGGATATGGGTACAGGCTCTGGCGTACAGGCTGTTTTCGCCGCAGACAAAGCCAGCATGGTTGTAGCCACAGATATCAATCCAGCAGCCGTTAAAATGGCCAATTTGAATGCAGAAAGAAATGGGGTAGATGATATTATCGATGTTAGATATGGCGACCTATTTGCACCAATAAACAAGAAAGAAAAATTTGATGTTATCCTGTTTAATATTGATTATCCTCATAACGAGGCAACCCAGGGACTTTGGAAATTGCATGAGCGTTTTTTCGCCGAAGTAACGAATTATCTTAAACGCGATGGACGCATTTATTATCAATCAGGCCTTATTGATAACGCCGCACGCATCAATGCCATGGCCAACAAGAATGGTATGAGTATTCTCAGCATGCGCATGGACGTTGCACTGGAAGCCAACAGGCAACCTATCGTGTATCTTATTAAACGCAGCCTCGATCTGGAGCTGAAAACAAAGGCATGGGGCAAATGATAAGCTGTTTAATATTTATACACGACAGTGGAGTGAGTCGGACACTTTATATCCGCCAACCCAGCAATGCGCGATGCTCATCGAAAACATAGAAAGGAATATTGGTGCTGTAATGTGGAGCGGGTGATGGGAATCGAACCCACGTCATCAGCTTGGGAAGCTCAGACTATAGGTAAAATTCGGTGCCTACGCGATGTCATAACCACGCGACTTTCAACAAGAAATCAATAAGATAGATAACCCTAAGTTGAAGCTGGTCAGATTATTCTATTTGATACAGGGCGTTATGGCCGTACCGTTTCCCTACCAGGAATCATCGTAGAAAAGCTAAGCGTATAGCTAGGCTGCATCAATACACAAATTGGAGCGGGTGAACGGAATCGAACCGTCATCGCCTGCTTGGGAAGCAGGGGTAATAACCATTATACGACACCCGCATGGTGCTATAACTACCCAGTTTTCGACAATGAGACTGTAATCTTTTCTGTGTAATTGTCTATCATTAACCCCTCATGGGGAAAGGATAGCTAATAATGAAAAAAGAAGACCTCCAAGCCATCGCGCAGGAGGCTGCCAAAAACATCAAGACTGAAGAAGATCTAAACGAATTCAGACAGATGCTCACCAAGATCACCGTTGAAGCGGCATTGAATGCCGAGCTTGATGATCATTTAGGTTATTCTAAACGCGAAAAAATCAGCACCGACAACAGCCGCAATGGCTTTTCCAGTAAAACCCTGCAAACTGAAGACGGCCAATTTGAGCTGAACACCCCACGTGATCGCAACGGTGATTTTGAGCCGCAGCTCGTCAAAAAAAAGCAGCGTCGCTTTACCTCAATGAGCGACAAAATATTATTTCTGTATGCGCAGGGTTTGTCGACCCGTGACATCGTTACCACCTTTAAAGAAATGTACGGCTCGGATGTCTCGGCCAGCCTTGTTTTAAAGGTGACCGATGCTGTCATTGAGTAAGTCGTCGAGTGGCAATCTCGACCGTTGGATGACGTGTATCCTATTGTTTACCTGGACTGCATCGTGCTTAAAATACGGCAGGATAAACAGCTCATCAATAAAGCCGTTTATCTCGCGCTCGGCGTCAACATGGAAGACCACAAAGCATAGCTTGGCCTGTGGCCGTCGGAAAATGAAGGTGCCAAGTTTTGGCTAAATGTGCTCACTGAGCTTCAAAACCATGGCGTCAATGATATCCTCATCGCCTGCGTCGATGGCTTAAAAGGTTTTCCTGATGCAATACAAGCCGTCTACCCGAAAACACAGATTCAGCTTTGCATCGTCCACAGGGTGCGCAACTCAGTACGTTACGTGCCCTGGAAAAATTACAAAGCCGTCACGGCGGACTTAAAGAAAGTTTATCAGTCCATCACTGAAGATGAAGCCTTGCTTGCGCTGGATGAATTTGAAAAAACGTGGGACGAACAATACCCCCAAATCAGTCGAAGCTGGCAAGCGCACTGGCAAAACCTCAACACCTTGTTTCATTATCCTGCCGATATCCGCAAAGCCATCTACACCACCAATGCGATTGAATCCTTGAATAGCGTTATTCGGAAAGCCATTAAAAAACGCAAACTTTTCCCCACCGACGATGCCGCAAAAAAGGTGGTGTATCTGGCGATACAGCAAGCCTCAAAGAAATGACAATGCCCATTCGGAATTGGAAAACCGCTCTCAATCGGTTTACTATTGAATTTGAAGACTGCTTGATTGGTTATGTATAAACTTTAACTCGGGCAGTTACACAGAATTGGTTACAGTCTCCTGACAATCAATAAGATATAAGGCAGACCACAGTTTTGTCATTACATTGGGAATAGTACTTTAATTACTATGGCTGCTACCCTTCATCCGGATCACAAACTAGTGCAAATATAGCCACCCTTCGATCATTCATTACGCCTCTAGATCGCATGACCCAACAAAACAGGTTTACAAATATGACTTTAAGCCATATTTTAGTTGACAAATTACAGTATACGAATCTCCATTCAGCCTCTGCCCTAATCTGCAAGAGACTCATCTAGAGGGCTTAGCAACAGAAATGCTTGCAGTAGTCCAATTACTACCCGGATAGCTGGAAACAATACCATTGCTATTCAATAGTCCCTTATATAAAGGCATATATCTACACAAATGGTACTGATTAATAGTGGCTTGTTAGTAACCTTGGAGACACACACAACACCCTTTGATGACAAATATACATTTGAAACTTCACTCTTTGAGAGAATGAGGCAACTATTTTTCCAATTACACTACGACACAGAGAAACCATGGGTGAAATTATCAAGCCTATCTATGGATTATGTTGCGATAATCTGTAATATCCCGATTCGCATCTTTAAGGATGATCCAGTTAATCCTAAAAAAATGAAAGTTTTCTTTCAAAATGACTGTGAACAAAAGCAATTATCTTTGCTGTTTGAAGACAATGAACTTGATGAAATGATGGGAAGACTTGCATGGCGATTACTTATTCAAGCACCTGCAACAGAAGGTGATGAATTAGAAGACCTAGAAGACGATTATCATGTAGTTTTGGTTGGTTATAATTCTGAGACTAAGTCAATCGTATCCATGTGAAGATCCCGGTGTTTTTCAAGATAGTTGTCGCCTTTTTTAATCAAGCCACTTCTTTGCACCGCAGGAAACGACCTCACCTCCAAACATTCTTGTTGGTGCAAACAATTTCTCAGATTTGTTCGTCGAACCGCAGACCGGGAACCCTACTACTGCACGAAACGTTTCAGTGCAGGTGATCAATGACTCATGGCCTGCCCGAGTATTAGGGAAGACTTTGTATTTGAGTTTATCTTCCCGAAGAACTACAATGTCAAAATTTTTTCTGGAGATATCAATGCCCACAATAGCGTGTGATTGATTTTTCATTCTCTACTCCCTGTATTGACTTTTTTCCTACCAACCTTGTGATGCAGGCTTTACTATATTTATAGCCGCCTAAGATACCGTCCGTCACACTGAACAAAGAAGTTGATGACCCTAGAGAGCAAGCGATATCACCCTACCTATGTTGCTCAAAATGCATTGAAAAGCAACGTGGCATAAGCATAAGATAGAAGAGAGCTATGAGAACCTTAATCACTATGCTAGACAATCGTGTTTCTTCCCGGATGACCCAGATCGGCATTTGCTTAACACTCGTGCTCGCCATTGGTGGCTGTGACAGATCGAGTTCTGAGCCTACAATGAGCGAAGGTACGAAGCTTGCTCTCCAGGTTACGGAATTCGGGCCTGTTGCAGACACAGTGCATCTTACGGGCAATTCAGGGCCCTACAAGTACACTGTAAGTGAAACGCCGACACGAGGATCTCTAAGTATAGATAGCGAAACCGGCAACTTCGAATATTTCCCCTCCACTTACGCATCTGGCACCGATCGTTTCGTCGTCAACATCCGGGGCCGGCGTGGAAATGTGACTTTGCGAGAGGTCTCTATAAGTAACATTGCCGGGCTCGAAACACGGCCGACAAACCCTAGCTGTATTGCGCCAGAGCGCCCAATTACCCGATCGACTGCGCGCGCGGTCAGAGTTTTCGCTGGGATTGGTGAATGGGACATGGTCTCCATATACCAACCGCCCGCGTCTCCTGACACTTGGTGGGGAATCGTAAGGCCGGGCCAAATTATCCGATTCGATAATCGAGATGATGTCAGCACTTCCTCGATGGCGCTAGACCTCTCAGCACGCGTCGTTTCCGATGGAGAGCTCGGCTTGCTCGGACTCGCATTCCACCCATCGTTCCAGCAGAACGGGAAAGTTTATCTCTACTGGACAGGTGTTGGCTCACCGGCTATTTCGTATTTAAGCGAATTTACAAGCTATGACGGCGGGCTCACCCTGGACCCAGCTTCGGAGCGAGTTCTCCTTAGCCTCAGCCTTACGACAGCAATTCACAATGGTGGAGATATGGAGTTCGGGCCCGACGGTTATCTCTACCTCGGATTAGGGGAGGACGGCGTGGTGGATCACGCACAGGATACCTCCAACCTTTTCGGCACAATGATCAGGATCGATCCAGAAGGTGGTGTACCGTACGGCATACCACCGGACAATCCATTCGCCACCAGCGGCGGAATGCCAGAGATCTACGCTTGGGGGCTCAGGAACCCGTGGCGCTGGAGTTTTGATTCCACCACAGGCGATCTTTGGCTCGGTGATGTCGGCGCTGCGTCCTGGGAAGAGATCAACATAGTACAGAAAGGAGGTAACTATGGTTGGCCCATCCGGGAAGGATCGAATTGTTACCCGCCCAGCGTAGGTACTTGCAACACTAGCGGCCTAATCGATCCAGTATTCGAGTATGCGCACACCGACGGCTTTTTCAATATCATCGGCGGTCACGTATATCACGGCGATCTGCTACCCGATCTACGCGGAAGCTACATCTTTGCCGATGGAGCTCAAAGGCTTGTATACGTGCTGGAGAGCAATTCCGAAGGCCGCTACGAGCGTCGGTTGATTGCAGACATGTCGAGTTCGGGCCGTGGAATTTGGGGAATCAGCACGGATTTAGAGGGTGAGATCTATATTGTCAAACCGGATGGCATTTTCCGCCTTGAGCTGGCACCTCAGGCACCCGACCCTGTGAATTTTCCGGAACGCCTTTCGGATACAGGTTGTTTCGATCCCGAGGATCCCACACAGGCTGTGTCCGGCATGATCCCATACGACATTAACCAACAGTTCTGGTCTAACGGTGCATTCAAACGACGTTGGATGGCGCTTCCCGATGGCGAGACCATTCGTATCGGCCCAGACGGCGATTGGGAGTTCCCAGTCGGCTCCGTCCTCGCCAAACAGTTCTACTTCGACGATGCACCCGTAGAAACTCGGCTTCTCGTTCGCCACAATGATGGTGGCTGGGCTGGATATGCCTACAAGTGGAGAGCAGATCTGTCGGATGCAGATTTAGTCGATGGCGCAGTAAGCCTTATGGATCAGGGATTATCACACACCATCCCGAGCCGGGGGCACTGCCTGCAATGTCACGTTGATGCAGCTGGAGATTCTTTGGGGCCCGAGAATGCGCAGGTGAATATGTTTGTCGACTATCCCTCAACGGGAATGCGCGCCAATCAGCTTATTACGCTCCAAGCTATCGGCCTGTTCGAAGCACCTTTGCCGGATGACCCGATCAACATAGCGAGATTGCCTGCACTTGACGATACATCAGTCGAGCTTGTCACTCGGGCGAAGGCGTATCTTCATGTCAATTGCAGTAACTGCCATCGGCCCGGCGGGCCCGGTCGTGGAACAGCGGATTTCAGATTCGAAGTTCCGCACAGCGAAATGGGTGTCTGCAACATGCCTGCACTTGACGATTTCGGAAATCCTTTGGTCGCACTCATCTTTCCTGGTGACCCTTCATTGTCGGCGGTGAATATTCGCGCCTCGTTGCTCGGTGTCGGAGCAATGCCGCCATTAGGTAAGCAAGCAGTGGACGATGCCGGCATCGCGTTGCTAGACGAATATGTAAGCGATCTCGCCAGCTGCCCATAACGCGCTGGGCAAATTGACGTTTGAGTAGTCCAAGAACTCGTCGGATCGGGTGGACGGAGACTGGCGCGTCTTTGTTGAATACGTCGTTGATTTCATCGAGGACGACTGATCGGTTCTGCCCAATGGATTCGGACGACCGCTTTTGACCGGCAGCAGTCATCCAATAAATAACAGCGTATGTCTGCAAACGCTGCAAAGCTGCCGTGCAACATTGAGACGTGGCCAACCAAATCGAGTTTAGGTCTTTTCACCAAAGATGCTGAAAGAAACCCATAAAAGTCGTACCAGTGAGAAATTGAGAAGTAGACAAAACTGTCACCAGTAACAGCAATGGCTACGATAACACCGCGGATTATGTAGAGTTTTTGCTGCTATTTCGGAGCTTGGGAAGCTGAGGTAATACCATTATACGACACCCGCACGGCCTATACCCATAGCACCGCACTCATCGTAAAAGTATTATTCTGCAATCGCAAACTGTGAATCCGAACAATCAAAAGGTTGACCATGCACCACCAAACCTGTGCTAATATTCTGCGTATTGCCCAGCACTGAGTGACCCATAAGTGTCTTTATCGGTAGGACATCCATTGCTTGATAGCATCATCAAGCTCACTGAGCAACGCGACCAGGAAACTCTCGCGAGTGCTCTGGTAGATGCCATTCTTACACTCACCAATACGGACTCCGCCAGTGTTTATGCTCTGGGTGGCGAACTTGGTCATCTTTCCGCCAAAGTATTGGCCAGCAATCACGAACCTGTGGGTAGTCACATTACCCCACTGGATGTACGCCCTGGTTTACGTGCTTGTATCGAAGGTCACAATACGATCACCGTGGCGACGAAAAACGGACACCAGATGATTCATCCCGTGCTAGAACAGGGCAACGTGGTGGGCCTGATGATTCGTGAACATGCACATGCTTACGATCATCAAAGTGATGTAATTGCAGGCCTGATGTCCATTTACGCCAACCAGCAATCCCTGTTGAACCATCAGCAGCGCGATGGACTGACGGGCCTGTACAATCGGGTGGCATTACAAAACTGGATGGGTAAGGCGCTGACTACTGATCGCCATGCCGAACGCCGCGCCAGCGATACTGGCAATGATGTGCCATTAGGCTGTTTTGCCATGTTCGATATTGATTTGTTCAAACGCATCAACGATAGCAAAGGTCATCTATACGGCGATGAAGTGTTATTAGTGTTTGCAGACCTGATGCGTGAATCATTTCGTTATAATGATTTGTTGTTTCGCTACGGCGGTGAAGAATTTGCGGCGGTACTCAGCGACACCAACCTCGATACCGCGCTGATGGTACTGGAACGTTTTCGCGAAACCGTAGCACAACACAATTTTGCCCAGCTCAACCAAGTCACCGTTACCATTGGTGTGACACAAATCACCCCATATCTGTCGGCCGACAAACTTATTGAGCGCGCCGACAAGGCCATGTATTTTGGCAAAAATCACGGTCGTAATCAGGCCAACGCTTTTGAATGGCTGGACAAAGGTGACATCGTGCCCACTATCAGCGAACATCCGCAAAGCTACAAACTGTTTTGAATGGTTGACCATCGGTTAACCGCTCGTTAGTCTCCTCATCCATGCAAATTCAACTCAATGGCGAAAGCCGCAGCATCCCCGACCACAGTAATGCACAGGATCTGGTCGAATTACTGGAACTCACCGGCAAACGTTTGGCCATGGAAGTCAATCGGGAAATTGTGCCACGTACGACTTACACACAATACCGGTTGCGCGAGGGTGACCAAATCGAAATTGTGCATGCCATCGGAGGGGGGTAAAAGCTCTCCATTCACCCGCAATAAACCAGGAACACCCTGCGTAAATGTTCACCAGCGGCTATAATGACCGCCACCTTAATATTCTGGCGCGCCGCGCCATACTGCATTGGTATTACAGCTATGTCAGAGAACACAAATTTGCGGGATGACGGTTTCGTTGTCGCTGGCACCACCTATCATTCCCGCCTGCTGGTAGGTAGTGGAAAATATAAAGATCTCGACGAAACACGACAGGCCACCGAAGCCAGCGGCGCAAAAATCATCACCGTAGCCATTCGTCGTACCAATATTGGCCAAAACCCAGGCGAACCCAATCTGCTGGATGTGGTGCCTCCCAACCGATACACCATCCTGCCCAATACCGCCGGCTGTTATACCGCCGAAGACGCCGTGCGCACCTGCCGTCTGGCACGCGAATTGTTGGACGGGCATAAGCTGGTAAAACTGGAAGTGTTGGGTGATGAAAAAACCTTGTACCCGGATGTTACTGCCACCCTCGAAGCAGCAGAAATTCTGGTGAAAGACGGTTTTGATGTAATGGTCTATACCAGTGACGACCCCATTCTTGCCAAACGCCTGGAAGATATCGGCTGCTGTGCCGTCATGCCACTGGCCGCGCCCATCGGTTCCGGTTTAGGTATTCAGAACAAGTACAATCTGCGCACTATCATCGAAAACGCCAGCGTGCCCATTTTGGTAGACGCTGGTGTGGGCACCGCATCGGATGCAGCCATTGCCATGGAACTGGGTTGTGATGGTGTGTTGATGAACACCGCCATTGCCGGTGCGCAAAATCCCGTACTCATGGCTTCGGCGATGAAAAAGGCTATTGAGGCCGGACGTGAGGCCTTTCTTGCCGGGCGCATCCCGCGCAAACGTTATGCCTCGGCTTCATCACCCGTGGACGGTACTTTTTTCTGAGCTTTCTTAACTGTTGAAAATCTAACGTAAAAACGCTAAAGCACGGAGGATGCAAAGTTTTAGTTGGGAAAAACCCCTTCAACTTGGAAAGTGATTTTTCTCTTCATGCCCCTGCGTTGAAGGCTTTTTTCTGGATGCCCAAAAAATCAATGCCTGAAGACACACATCGACCTATCCGCAGTTTTGTACGCCGCGAAGGCCGCCTGACCAGCGGCCAACAGTGCGCTCTTGATGCACTGTGGTCACGCTATGGCATCGATAGTGTCGGGCCCGATGCTCTGGAACCCAAGCGCATTGCCCATAATGAACCGATGCTGATACTGGACGACTGTTTCGACCGTAAGTCCGACTCCAACCGACAAACAGTGTTGGAAATCGGCTTTGGCAACGGTTGTTCGCTGGCCGAGATGGCCGCCGCTCTGCCGGATCATGATTACCTCGGTGTTGAAGTGCATCGCCCCGGTGTGGGTAATCTGTTACGGCTGCTGGAGGAGCACAAGCTGCGTAATGTACGGGTACTCTGCGACGACGCTGTGCAAATTCTCAAACACCGCCTGCCCGATACCTGTCTCGACCGGGTGCAGCTGTTTTTCCCCGACCCCTGGCATAAACGACGCCACCACAAACGACGCATTGTCAGTCCAGAGTTCGTGGCGCTCATCGCAACAAAACTCCGGACTGGCGGAATGTTCCATCTAGCGACTGACTGGCAACACTATGCCCGACAGATGATGAACGTGCTTGAAGCTTCATCCGATTATCAAAATTACGCAACCATTGGTGAATATTCGCCACGCCCGGACTGGCGCCCGTTGACCAAGTTTGAGCAACGCGGCCAACGTCTCGGTCACGGTGTGTGGGACTTGTTGTTTGAGCGGGTGTAGTGTGTGCTTTTATTGTCCTGGTTAATCCCCCCATTCGTGGCTTCAATTGGGGAGCAGATCTAAATTAGTGTATTATAATTTAGTTTTTTTCAAACCCTATTCTGTGCATAAAGGGCGTATGGGAAAAGGTATCGCAGCATACATAAAAGTGTTGCTACCAAACCATCCATTACGTTGATTTCTGGAGAGAAAGTCCGGTGAGCGATTCTGATAAACCGACGTTTAACGCTGCTTTGCTAAAACGACTTATTGCCGCCGCACTATTTGCCTTGCTCGGCCTGTATCTGGCCAACGTGGTACCGAGTATCGAGATCGCTTGGGTCACTGCCATTCTTCTGCTGACTATCTATCTGTTTGCTTTCGAAATTGTGGGGGTCGACGTAGCCGCCGTCAGCATTATGGTAATCCTTGGACTGACCACCCTGCTGGCACCGTTGATGGGATTGAGCGAGGGGCTGGTGGATACCCAATATTTATTCAATGGTTTTTCCAGCAACGCAGTGATGTCCATTATTGCGGTAATGATTATCGGTGCCGGGCTAGACAAAACTGGATTGATGGGCCAGGTAGCGGCCTTTATTCTCAAAGTTGGCGGCAGCAACGAAAAACGCATTATTCCCATCATATCCAGCACAGTGGGAATAATTTCCTCGTTTATGCAAAACGTCGGTGCGGCAGCACTTTTCCTGCCCGTAGTATCACGTATTTCGGCACGTTCCGGCCTGCCCATGTCACGCCTGCTGATGCCCATGGGCTTTTGCGCCATTCTGGGTGGTACCGTCACCATGGTAGGCTCCAGCCCACTGATTTTGCTCAATGATCTGATTCTCACCTCCAACACCGCACTGCCTGCCGCACAGCAAATGGAAACCTGGTCGTTATTTTCGGTGACGCCCGTCGGCCTGGCACTGCTAGTCACCGGTATTATCTATTTTATGCTGGCCGGACGCTTTGTATTGCCGGTAACCAAAAAACAGGAGGTAGGCTCAGCAACCAGCACCATGGCTTATTTTCAAAATATCTACGGCCTGGATTATGCGCTGTTTGAAGTCTCTGTACCGCCAGAAAGCTCGCTGGTAGGACACATGCTTGATGACGTAGAACATGCCTGTAAAATTCGCGTTATCGCCTCTAAGCGTGGTGCCGACAATCTGCGTATCGGCCCCGGTGGTCTAGCACGCGACGTAGGTATTGAAGCCAACAGTGTGTTGGGTATTCTTGCCTCGCCGGAAAATCTCAACGCCTTCGTGGAAAAATTTGATCTGGATCTGCACAGTGATTTGTTGACGTTTTCCGAGTCCCTCGCTGCCACTAAGGCCGGCATCGCCGAAGTGGTTATTCCGCCCGGCTCGGGCCTCATCAGTAAAAGTGCGCGCGACGTATGGATGCGTAAAACCTATGGCATCGCCATGGTGGCCCTGCATCGCAATGGCGAAACCCTGCGTGAGGGCGAAGGTATCCGCGACCTGCCACTGCAGGCGGGCGACACGCTGGTGGTACACACGACCTGGGACGCATTTGCACGTTTGCGTCACAATAAGGATTTTGTATTGGTGACCACCGAATACCCACACGAAGAAATACGCCCGAATAAAGTGGGAGCAGCGCTGTTTTTCTTTGTTCTGGCGTTGGTGATGGTGCTGTTCACGGATCTGCGTTTATCGGTTGCACTTCTCACTGGTGCCATCGGCATGATCCTCTCCGGCGTATTAAAAATCGAAGAAGCATATACCGCAGTATCATGGAAGACAGTGTTTCTGCTCGCCAGCCTGATTCCATTGGGACTGGCGGTGGAAACAACGGGAACCGCCAAATGGATTGCCGAGCAAACACTGTCCGTGGTGGGTGACATGCCCATCTGGGTAATTCAGGGCGCAGTAGCTCTGCTGGCCACCTTCTTTACATTAGTCATGTCCAACGTCGGAGCCACCGTATTACTGGTACCGCTGGCGGTAAACATCGCCATTGGTGCAGGTGCCGACCCAGCAGTATTTGCCCTTACTGTCGCCATTGCCACCTCTAACTCATTTCTGATTCCCACTCATCAGGTGAATGCACTGATCATGGGCCCGGCCGGTTATCGGGTGCCTGATTTCATAAAGGCCGGCGGCATCATGACCATTCTTTTTCTGGTAGTGATGTTGGTGATGATGAATATCATTTTTTAAATCTAAGCGCTGAACCTACAGGCCTAAATACACACTTTTAGGGAATGATAAAACTCTACGTTGATTCTTGTCATTCGTCATTGCAGTTTAGGGGGGGTAACCATCTTCAGACAAAAAAGGAATCTGTTTGTGAACAAATTTCTGTTGCTAATAGTAGCAATCATATTGCCGGGGTTCGCAGCAGCATCTGCGACAGGTGGTGAAACATTGAACCTGACCAACCACCCGATCGGCTACATTGCCATCGCTATCTTTGTATTGGCCTACCTGTTTGTGATGGCCGAAGAATTCACCCAACTACGCAAATCCAAACCAGTGATACTCGCCGCTGGCATCATTTGGGCAATGATCGCCGCAGTTTACGTCAGCAATGGCATGACCCACCAGGCCGAAGCAGCAGTACGCCATAATCTGCTCGAGTACACCGAGTTAATGCTGTTCCTCCTGGTAGCCATGACCTACGTCAATACCATGGAGGAACGTCAGGTGTTCGATGCCCTACGCTCCTGGCTGATTCGCAAGGGCTTCAGTTTTCGCCAGTTGTTCTGGCTCACCGGCACCCTCGCCTTCTTTATTTCACCTGTGGCAGACAACCTCACCACCGCTCTGCTGATGTGTGCCGTGGTACTGGCGGTAGGCGGCAACAATACCCGCTTCGTCAGCATCGCCTGCATCAACATCGTCGTTGCTGCTAATGCTGGTGGTGCTTTCAGCCCTTTCGGCGATATCACAACCCTGATGGTGTGGCAGAAAGGCATGGTGGAATTTTGGGGTTTCTTCGCACTATTTTTACCTTCGATGGTCAACTTCGTAGTGCCGGCGGCCATCATGCATTTCGCCATTCCTGTCGAACAGCCCGTCACCAACAATGAAATGGTATCCATGAAACGCGGTGCACGACGCATCATCGTCCTGTTCCTGTTGACCATCGCCACCGCCGTCAGCTTCCATAATTTTCTGCATCTGCCGCCGGTGATCGGTATGCTTACGGGTCTTAGCTATCTACAACTGTTTGGCTATTTCCTGAAAAAAACCGCGCGTTTCGACGAGAGCAACAATCATAATGGCCGCATGGGTGACGTGGTGCCCTTCGATGTCTTCAACAAGGTAGCGCGCGCAGAGTGGGACACCTTGTTATTTTTTTACGGTGTGGTGTTATGTGTGGGTGGACTGGGGTTTATCGGCTACCTGTCGCTCACCTCGGATATGATGTACACCGAGTGGGGCGCAACCAACGCCAACATTGCCGTGGGTGTATTATCGGCCATCATTGATAATATTCCCGTGATGTTTGCTGTGCTCACTATGAATCCAGACATGTCCACGGGCCAGTGGTTATTAGTGACCTTGACCGCTGGCGTCGGTGGCAGTTTGCTGTCCATCGGCTCCGCCGCCGGAGTCGCCCTGATGGGTCAGGCACGCGGCCAGTATACCTTTTTTTCCCATCTCAAATGGACACCGGTAATCGCTCTGGGTTATGTCGCCAGCGTTGCTGCACACCTGTGGATCAACGCCAGCTTATTTTAACGGGTGTGTTAGGTTTAATGTTACCTTGCCGCAGAATACACAGACATTATTTTATTTTTCTGATTTCTGCGACCAATAACGCCTCAACTTTATTTTGATCAGGAATCATCACTGTAACACCGGCAAGTTGGGTTTGCTCACTGACGAGCGGAAAATTTTGTCCGGGTGTTTTGATTGCGCTGATAGCAGACTTTTCCAGCTTTATGAGTTTGGGAATACCCTGTGACACCACACCGTAAAAAGGCAGTTCAGCATTGCCACTAATACCATTGAGTACGGTGACACGTATATTCTGCATTGGTATATTGCTGGCAATATCATTAGCTGCTTCAAAAGAAATTACCGGGATACGCACATTACGCCAATCCATCATACCCAAAAACCATCTGGGTGTTTTTCTCACGGGATTCAATTCACCCAGATTGATAACTTCAGCAATGCAGGTATTAGGTAATACTGCGGTCATATTCGAGAGCGGAATCAGCTGGGCGCGAATAACACTGCTTTTTTCATCTGTCTGCATCATGCTCGTATTCTCTGGTCGCTAAAAAGTTTGGATCGGTTAGATCACGATAATACTGGTAAAGCCTTTCCGCCAAAGCTTGTGGATTGGCACTAAAAGTTACCGTATTGGTTTTGCGTGCCTGATCTGGCATGCTGCTGATCACACAACTATCAACATCCTGCGCCCAGACAATACCGCCATGTCGTGCCATCGCCTCACAACCACGGGCACCATCATCACCCATGCCACTAAACACAATGGTGCCCGCCATGTTGCCATAGTGGCTGGCCACTGTGCCTATAACATTGTCAATGCTGGGGGAATAAACGGCATTTTCCATCGCCGGAGTGAGAGAAAGATAACCATCCTCGGTAATTTTTATATCTTTGTCAGCCGGTGTAAGAATCACTTCATGGTGCCGGATCAGGTGCCCAGCTTGACCAGCCAAAACGACAAAAGGTGTGACGCGGTTGAGTTGTTCTGCCAACAGGGAAATATGATTAGCGCCGATATGCTGTGCCAGAATAAACGCAACGGGCAAATCTTCTTTAACCGCCGCAAGGAATTGGCGTACCGCCTGTGGCCCACCTAACGAAGCACCGAGTACCCAAATGTTGACAGCTGCACCTTTGGGTTTTTCAATAGGGGTAGCTGTTTTAACATCCGTTACATCGATGGCCGCAGTCGGTTTATTCTTTTGCAGGGTATCCGGTGTTATTTCTGTGATATCCGGTTTACCAACAGATTCGATCACAGGCTCATGATGTATGGCGATATCTGATAATCTACGTGCAAGCTTTTTAGCCCACAGCGCATTGGCACCACCACCGGCGGGACTGCTGTCATTAAAAAAAATGGGTAGTGCATCGTAGTCAAGTAAAGTATCTATGATGTCAGTTTCGGAACCATTTTCTTCACTCAGATCAACCAGCAATACATCCGGTGACACATTTTCCATCTGGGCCAAAAAACCATCGCTGGGCAACTCATGTGCGACAACATTCAAGCCTGCATCTTTCAGCAACGATGCAAGTCGTTGATGTGTTTTTTCCGAGGTGGCAAGAATCGCAACCCGGGTGGCTGAATGATTCATAGTATCGGACATTGAAACAAAGCACCCTTAATGCTGTTTAACGTCGATCAGAGTACGAATATTTTCGATGAGTTCCTGTTCCTGATATGGCTTGCCCATGTATTGGTTAACACCGATATTAAAGGCACGCTGACGGTGTTTGTCACCCGTACGGGAAGTGATCATGATAATGGGTATTGTTTTGAGGCGCTCATCGTTACGCATGGTAGTAGCAAGTTCATAACCATCCATGCGTGGCATTTCAACATCCAGCAACATGATGTCAGGGGTTTGCTCGAGCATCACCGTGAGCGCATCAACACCGTCTTTGGCGGTAATGATGTTGTAGTTATAGCGCTTCAACAAACGCTCAGTAACTTTACGCACAGTAATGGAATCGTCGACGATCATCACTGTCGGCACCTGTTTTTCTGCTGCTGCCGCTTCTTCGATACTTGGCATTAACGGCACGGCCTGACCATGTTGCTGTGCCAGGGCGGAGCGAACCAGATTACCGACATCGAGAATCAACGCGACTTGCCCATCAGGCAAGATGGTCGCACCGGATAACACACCAACGGTGCTCAACTGCGGCCCTACGGACTTAATGACAATTTCCTGCCGACCCAGCAGATTATCCACATGCAGGGCGATGCGGTGCTCAGCAACGCGGATCAACATTAACGGTACTCGTTGGCGTTTTGCGGGCAATTGTGGCGTTGTACCCTGCAGTACCATGCCAAGATTTAAATACTGGTACTGTTGCCCGGCATATTCAAAATAGGGTTTTTCGTTGGCAATCAATGGTGCCAGTTCGTCGCTGCCAGCACGCACCACATGTTCAATGTTAGGCAGCTGAATCGCATAGGTCGCATCACCCACTTGCACCATCAAAGCCTGATTGACCAATACGGTAAGCGGCAACCGCAAGGTAAATGTAGTCCCCTTGCCCGCATCAGAATCGATATAGAGAGTGCCACCTAACTGTTTGACTTCGGTATTGACGACATCCAGACCGACGCCGCGACCGGAAACCTGGGTGATTTCCTCGGCAGTACTGAAACCGGGTTCGAGAATAAACTTCATGATTTCAGAATCGCTTAAATTGGCATCGGCCAGCATGCGACCTTTTTCAATAGCCTTTTTGCGCAATACATCGAGATTGATGCCAGCGCCATCATCTGAAATGGCTAACACGACTTCAGAACCCTGGTGTGTAAAAGCAATGTGTACATTACCTTTCTCGGGTTTACCAGCCTTGGTACGCTCATCCGGCATTTCCAGACCGTGGCCAATAGCATTGCGCAGTATATGTTCCAGCGCGGGTACGATACGACTGAGCTGGGTGCGATCAATCTCTCCTTCACCCCCTGTCACCTGCAAGTCCGCCTCTTTGCCAATCTCTTTACAGGTCTGGCGTATAATACGACGCAAACGCGGCAGCACACTGGAGAAAGAAATCATGCGGGTACGCATCAAACCTTCTTGTAATTCACTGGTGATGCGTTGTTGTTGCAGTAATAACACATCCGTCTCGCTGGACAAATTGTCCAGCAAAGCCTGAATACTGGTTAAATCGCCAAGGCTTTCCACCATGCCACGGGAAAGCTGCTGCATCGTGGAGAAACGATCCATTTCCAGCGGATCAAAATCTTCCGTATCGGCAGAAGTAGTTTCATGTCGGTACATGATCTGGGTTTCAGTTTCGATTTCAAATTTGCGCAGCTGCTCCCGCAGACGCAACACAGTCTGATCCAATTCCGCAAGATTAAAACGCGAGGCTCCCAATTGTTGAGTAATACGAGAATTATAAATGTTGATTTCACCCGAAAAATTGACCAGATTATTCAGCAAGTCTGCCCGCACACGCACTTGCTCATCGGTTGCAGCCACTTTTTTCGTGATTTCAGTCTTGCCAACCTGATCAAGTGAAATACTTTCCGCAAGCTCTTCCGTTTCTTCTGCGGCGGTGATGGGTGTTGCGTGAGATTCATGTAAATCAACTTCTATCGCTTCTGTTTTTGCTTCAACATCTGTTTCACTGACCAAGGATGCTTCAGTGGCAACAGGGGCTTCAAAGGCCTTGCCACTAATGGCAGCATCAAGCTGAGCGAGTAAATCGGCAGGTTTGGAAAGGGGCTGTAGTTTGCGCGCAGCTTCCAGCCCCGTGACCAGCCAGTCGTGACAGGATTGAATCACATCGATATGCGTGGGCAGAGGTTCAATATGTCCATCGGCAATACGTTCCAGTAGAGATTCCATCGCGTGAGCGAGATCACCTACTTCAAGTACATTGGCCATACGTGCGCCACCTTTGAGGGTGTGCAACAAACGCTGTAACTCAGCAACATGGTCGAGCTGGTCATGTTGAGAGGCCCATTTTTGCAAAGTACTTTCGGTGCTTTCCTGTAGTTCATCAGCCTCTTCAAGGAACACTTCGAGCAAATCCGGATCGTAATCCACATCTGCCGCAGAAACCATCGCCGGTTCGGTGCTGACAATATCCAAATCAGGCGCTTCACTCACCAGCTCTTCAAAGGCGCTTTCGGGTAATTCTTCCAGGTCCGTGTCATCGGCAGAAATAATCAATTCGTCGTCGATGCTTTCTTCGCTTTCTTCTTCAGGCAACAAGTCATCGACAGGCAGCAGATCGTCGACGCTGGCTTCACTGACAATGATTTCGTCAACATCAACGGATTCATCAAGAACATCAACAGGTTCATCAATAACAAGTGCATCACTGCTTTCCAGAGTTGATTCACTTTCTCCTGTATCAATCACACTTGTTGCAAGATGGCTGATTTGTGCGCGCAGCTCACTGGCATCTTCGGGTATATCGCCATTGCGTACCTGTTGAATAGCATGAACCAGCCAATCGAGACCCTGTTGCACCAAGTCGGGCAATTCTGCCGCTGTCGGTTTATGGGTCTCAGTGATCTTCTCCAGAGCGGATTCCAGATCATGGGCCAAGTCGCCAACAGCAAAAATATTGGCCAGACGTGCCCCTCCTTTCAGGGTGTGCAAGGCACGCTGTAATTCTGTGAGTACAGCATGGTCACCGTTATCAGAAGCAGTCCATTGCTGCATCAAAGTATCAGTACTGGCCAGGATTTCATCGGCTTCTTCGGTGAAAATGGTAATGAGCTCGGCATCTTCGTCATCAGTTTCATTGAGCGCTGCCGCCGCCGCAACAAAATCATCCAGATTCGATGTCTCGGGTGCCGGCGTGGCCATGATGACTTCATGCAAAACGGCGATCTGATTCAACAGATCGGACTGGTCCGACGCAATGAACGCCTCCTCAGCAAAAACAGCCGCAATAGTTTCGATGGTATCAGCAACCTGACGGAGTAAGTTTTGCCCAACGCTGTCCAAAGGAAGTGAGCGTTCATGCATTGCCCGAATCAGTCGATCCATGGGTTCACTGAGTTCAGAAATGGATATGACATCAGCCATGCGCGCGCTGCCATGCAAGGTATGCAAGGCACGGTGCAGATCATCATCCACTACAGCGTCATTGCCATCGGCGTTGGACAAAAATTCCCGAATCGCGCTGACGTGCGACGCGGTTTCTTTACGAAAGACCTCGACAAGGGTCGACTCATGTACTGGTGCAATCGGAACAGCTCCAGGCTCTTTATCGGCAAGGACTTCATCCGGTTCTTCTGAAAACGTGGGCTCAGGCGTGATATCTTCCGGCTCTTCTAAAAATGTGGGTTCAGGAATGATTTCTTCCAGGTCATTGCTAGAATTTTCCAACGAAGGCATGTCATCAAATGACAGGTCTTCACTGGGTAAGGAAAGGTCCAAAGATACCAACGGATCTTCATCAAGTACGATGTCTTGATCAAGCAATGATGACTCTTCATCGTGAACAGGTAGCACTGTTTCAACTTCAACCGGCAGCACATTGCTGTCATTTACTTCATCGTCCGCAATGCTCGTTGCCGTTGGTATAGCCACGGAGGCAATATCGTTGGCGTTGAATTCGCTACCGTTGCTCATGGCATCGGCTTGTGCGGCCAGAGCCTTGACGGGCGGACGCACATCGGTTTCTTTTTTCAGGTGTGCCAACAATCCACGAACAACCGTTTCTGCGTTGTCCATCAGGGTAAACATACCAGGATTAAGGTCGACTTTATTGTCCAACACCCGATTAAGCAAATTCTCGATGGACCAGGCAAAATCACCCATGACCATGGCACCCGCCAAGCGGCCACTGCCTTTGATGGTGTGATAAGAGCGCCGCAAGGTCTCCAATGATTTTGTATCATCATTATTGGCGCGCCAGGCATGCAAGCAATCCGTCATCGTGCCAAGCACTTCGTCGGCTTCTTCCACGAAAATTTCGAGAATTTCTTCGTCGATATTTTCTTCCTGATATTCTTCGATTTCAGCTGATACTTTTGTTGCTTGTGAACGCTCCGGTACAGACTCTACACGGGTGACAATCTCCTGCGTTGTCTCGGTAGAGGCATCAGGAAATGCTGGAGGCAGCACTAATTCTTGCGTTTTATCAGGCTTATCAGTCGTAGCGGTTTCTTGTTCAACCGATAGACTGCTGACTGAATCAGCAGGCTTTTCTCCGGGCAGCGAGACATCTGTTTCAACATTAATGAGCGCCGAAACAGATTCAACAGGGTGACCTAGTTGCTCCACGCTGATTTCTGCCACCGCCAATACATCTTCAGGCTCACCGCGACCTTCCTCGATGGCTTCCAGATAATATTCGATACTGGTAATGGCATCGGCGAGACTGTCGAGTTTTGCAGAACCGGGATGAACCTGCGTAGAAATCACATCTTCACGAATAAAAGCATTCGCAGCACCCAATAACTTTGCCGCACGCTCAAAACTCATTACCGCCAGTGCGCCCTGAATTTGTGCGAGCTTTGCAGGAGCTTCAGTAATCACATCAAACTGATTGGGCTCAACCGCAAAAGTATTAAAGCCTTCTTTAACGTCGGCAAGTACAGATTTGGCTTCCTTAATAACCAAATTGGTTATTTGCACTTGTTCGGTACGTGGTAACAACACTTCAGGAGAGTTTGTATCATCGTTGATACTGAGATCCGGTGCATCAACTTCGGTGTGTGTTTGTCTGGTTTCCTTTAAATGATCCAGCGCGGACTCGACATAAAGCAGCGCACTGGCAACTTCCATTAAATCAGCATCAACAGGGTCTTCGCCTTTTTCGACAAGCTGCTGCAGGTGTGTAACCTGACCCTGTACTATCCTGCGTAAATCACCCAGACTGAGCATGGCCAGAGTATCGGCGGTGCGCGCCAGATTCTGTGCCAGTGGCGATAGTTCGCTGACCTCACGTTCAGCATTGCGTACAAAAATATCCAGCTGATCTTTTATATGCAACAGGTCATCTTTAAGTACGCTGGAAACACTCTCCATAATATCAGCGGTTGAGCCTTTGAGTTCATCCTCAGCCTGTCCCATTGAACCGCCATAAGGCAACAATTCTTCGAGATTAAATGCCTGTTTTAACGTAGCGACACGTGGACCTGTCGATGTAGCAGTGCCAGTATAATAGAGGCAGTTTTTAATCAGGTCGGAAGATTCCGTTGTTTCAATCGCAGATTCACCATCTTTGATCAAACACCTGATTTCCCGATCAACCTGGCCCAGTAACACCTTCAGTGCAGTGCTGCTTTGCAGGCCTTCATCGATGAGTGATTCAATAATCCCTCCCACGACCCACCAAAGCCGCTGACTGGCTGTTGAGTTGCAGGCATTTTGTAATTCGCGCAGTACAGCCGCCATTTTTTTCAGACTGCCGACGACATCTTTGTCGCGCAACAAACCCAGCAACGAGATTTGATAAATGGGCCGCAGTTTTTTCGCGTAGGCTTGTATTTCGGGATAATGCTTGCCAGGTGTGAGCCGTTTTTCGGGTGGTAATACCGTTAAATCAGGCGAAAAGAAGGCATTTTCACTGAGCAGCGGTTCACCTCGTGCGGCACGCATGTCATTGAGCAGAGATGTCAACACAGCAGGTAAATCGGGATGGCCATTTTCCAGGCGCTCCAGATAAGCGGGCAGCTGCAACGTGGCGCGAATCAATACCTCAAAAGCGTCCTGCGGTTGGGCAATTTGCCCATTGAGCAAGGCATTAGCGACTTTTTCCATTTCTTCGGCGAGCAATGCTGCACCGTAGATTTCCACCATTTGCAGGGTACCATAAATCTGATGCAAATAGGTTGCACAAAAACGAATCTGCGTAGTGTCACTGGTATCTTCGATATACGCTTCCAGTGCCTGCTGCGTTTGATTCAGGCTTTCCTGGATTTCATCTTTGACCCACGTCAGTGTGGTGTAATCGAGTTGTTCACCCATAATGATTTTGCGCGCCTATGCGTCGAGACCGTCGTGGCCGTCAAGAATATTTTGTTGGCGTTTGAAGGCCAAAGTGTTTGCATAGGTGAATCGTGTGACATCGGGATGCTCCCAATTCAGTAATTCACCTACACCGAGTATTAACAAGCCACCAGGTTGCAAATGCTCGGCCAGGGTATTGGCAATATTAATGCGCTGCTCTTTGTCAAAATAAATCAATAGATTTTGACAGACAATGATGTCCATTTTGCCAATGGGTGCTGCACCAATGTCAAGAATGTTTAAATGATTGAAACAGACACGTTTACGCAGCTCTTCATTGACCTGAAACTTGTCATCTTCGGTAACGGAAAAATAATTATTGAGCCATTTTGGTTCTATGGCTTTAATTTGCTGACGGGTATAAATACCCTTGCGTCCATGCGCCAGGGCACTACGGCTGATATCACTAGCGGTTACGCCCAGGTAATATTGACGGTTGAGTCGCCGCATATGATCATCAATAGCCATGGCAATGCTATAAGGCTCCTCACCTGTAGAACAGCCCACACTCCAAACGTTGATGGTGACAGATGACGCCGTACATTCATCAGGTCGAGTGGGCAGGTACTTTTCACAAATCAGCGCAAGCACACTTTCCTGCCGCAAAAAACGGGTTTCATGCACAGTGAGATGGTGTACCAAACGATCCCACTCAATCGCTCCTTCACGCCCATGTTGCACATAGTCAAAATAGGTCTGGAAATTGTTAATGCCCAACTCGCGCATACGCATACCAAGGTTGGTTACTAAAAATGAAATACGATTATCGGGCAAACGCATGCCGGTACGCTTTTTTAGCAAGACAGCCCATTGCTGGAACTGTTCAGGCTCCATTTGCGGCAAGCGTTTAACCGCCAGTTCTTCGTAACCGGGCAGATATTCCATATTCGGTTTCATGTACAACGTAACTGTTTAAGCTGGGCAAATCGCAAGATGCTGATACCAATCAATCCGGCAATTTGAAGCCAGCCACAGATTTGCGCAACTCATTCGACAAGTCTGCCAGATTACCAATGGACGCCGATGTTTCGTTGGTACCTGCCGACGTTTGCGTAGTGACTTCCTGAATGACGTTCATACTTTCTGAAATACTGGAGGCGGCTGTCGCCTGCTGTTGTGCAGAATCAGAAATAGATGTAGTAAGGTCGGCCAGATGAGTTGACACCCCTTCAATTTCTGCCAGTGAGTCACCCGCATTAAGTGCAAGCTTGGCCCCTTCCACCACCTGAGTCGTGGATTGCTCCATGGAAGCAACCGCTTCGTTAGTATCGGACTGAATGGTTTTCACCAAAGCCTCGATCTGTCGTGTCGCATCAGTGGATTTTTCAGCGAGTCGTTGCACTTCATCGGCAACAACCGCGAAACCACGGCCCGATTCACCGGCCATCGCAGCCTGTATAGCAGCATTCAAAGCAAGAATATTCGTTTGGTCAGCAATATCGTTGATCAACTCAACCATGTCACCGATTTCTTGCGAGCTTTCACCCAGGCGCTTGATACGTTTTGAGGTTTCCTGGATCTGTTCACGAATAGTGTCCATACCACGGATAGTATCCTGTACAGCGCCAGCACCCTTTTTGGCAATGTCCACAGAACGTGTTGCCACTTCGGAGGATTCCGTCGCGTTACCGGATACAGTATCGATAGAAATTGCCATTTCGTTAATGGCAGCAGACGCAGCAGTGATCTGTTCTGCCTGATGGTCACTGGCTTCGGCAAGATGCATGGCCGTAGCCTGCGTTTCCTGTGCGGCAGACGATACCTGCACAGTCGTTTCGTTAATGGTAGATACCAGTCGACGCAATTGGTCAATGGTATAGTTGATAGCATCTGCGATAGCACCGGTGATATCTTCCGTCACCGTGGCAGAAGTTGTGAGATCACCGTTAGCGAGATCGCCAATTTCATCCAGGAGCCGCATGATGGCATCCTGATTTTGTTTGTTTTGTTGCGCCGTTATCGTCAAACGCTTACGGGTATCTGTTTGTATTTTAACGCCCAACCAGATGAGGATAAGCAAGGCAACCGCACTCAACAAATTACCCGTCGCATTGGTTACAAAGCGCTCATTACCTAACCGGGTATAGGTGTTGCGTAATTCCGTGGTAGCGTTGAGCAAGGCCTCACTTTTCAGCGCCATGTCGCTTGAAGCTTTTTGTGCTTCAAACAGAGCCGGGGTTTGCTCGAGGATGCGCCCGACCAGTTCGTGAACCGTTTCAAATTGCTCTGCCACCTCTTTCAATTTCTCACGCGCATCCGGGTCAGTCACCTGACGTATGTTCATTCTACGGTTACCTTTTAGCATGCCG
>Ga0316204_10001651_pt1 | contig 57608 bp, 48 predicted proteins | sample 6monrhotite_MG_2_FD_205661 | JGI IMG/M metagenome (GOLD analysis project Ga0316204, IMG submission 205661) | Microbial mat bacterial communities from mineral coupon in-situ incubated in ocean water Damariscotta River, Maine, United States -... | ecosystem: Environmental > Aquatic > Marine >...
TGAAAATGAGTGAATAATTTCTCTTGGTAATCTTTCTTCCCTTGCATAAACTAAAGTTCTGATTTTTACAGCTTTTTTTCAAGGGGATTGGGCTAAAGTTTTTAACTTAGTTGTGCAACAGGCACAAAACCTATAAATCATTCCCTAAAAAGGACACGCCTTATAGCTAACTGTTGTTCTCCAATTTTTAAATTAAAACTTTAGAATTGTTTTTTGAAAAAAGAAATAATGCCCAAAAAATATTACTGAATGAAATATATCGGAATTACTATATTACTTATCACCTTTTTTAATACAGGCTTTACACAAAAAAAACTTGAAGAATTGCAGGGAGATTGGACTTGTTTCAAAACTGGATGCGAACAAGTATGCGAAACTTGCTGTAGGAACCAAATTTATTTTGATTTAAGAATTCATAATGATAGTGTTGATGTTTTTGACTACCCTCATGCATATTTTGGCACATACAAAATCGAGTCTTTTGTTGACAGTATTAATATGGAACTAGTCAGATATAATTCTAGAACTGTACGATTCTTTCAAGGATCTACCGTAGCTAATGACACATTGACAACCGAAACGAATTATTCTTTTCACCGTGATACCTTTGACCATCAATTGGTTTCAACATTAATTGAGGACTCCATAAATTTTAAGGAACTAATGGGTAAATGGGAAATTGTTCTAGAATATCCTGAAGACTATGGTTCAGGACCATTCTATGTTAAATTGCCGTTCAAAGTAACACATAAGTTGAATTTCATATCAGAATCCCAATTACCAACAACACGTTTTTTGCGATTACGTGTAAATGGAGAATTAAAACTTTTTTATATACAATCGTTAACAAACTATAACTTAACGGTTGTAACTGAAAGTTGGTATAATGGAGTCGTTAATTCTGCACGAGGCGCTTATTATACAAATTTACCAGGGAAGTATATAATTGATTATAGGAAAATTGACAAATAAATACTTACATAAAATTAGAGCTGTTGTTACTATAATTCCTACTAAAAAATAGGACAGTGATTTAAGTTAGAGTATTAGTTAATAAAATATGTCGTTCTTACTGGTTTAAGAATATAAAACCACTTACAACGCCATGTAAAAAAGCATTAACCATTGGAACTAAAAAAAAAGAAAAACATATCATTCAATTATTTATTTTTGTCGCGAAATAAATAGAGCTGTTACTCATTTATGGTCTTACAATCGCGTTAGCAGTAAATGAGGTTACGTTCTAAATTTTAGAATTTAACCAAGAATGAATACATATTTGATATTGCAACATCCTGGTCATAACAGGGTTTATTATAATTTATCAGGCACTTTAGCTTTAGCAGAGCTACAAATTGCATCGACTCGCTTGAGCGGGCCTTCTAGTAATATTGAAATAGTTGATATTAAAGGTATAAGATATCTATCCTTGACAACTAAAAGTGAAGTATCTGAACAAGATTTAGAATTACTTTCAAGATTATCTTTTGTCTTTGCACTTTTTAAATTGGAAAAAACAGGAGACACCCCTCACCTAGTACCAATTTTTAAAAAGGAATATGAGTACATTGATTCAAAAATTAGTTCATTGTTAAAATACGCAGGTAAAACAAATGAACTATTTACAAAAATGATGATTAATGTGGCCTTGCTCTCTAGTAATTTTAGTTTTAAAGATAATATTCAATTATTAGATCCAGTTGCAGGAAAAGGTACAACGCTATATGAAGGAGCAATTTATGGTTTTGACGTAACGGGTATTGAAATAGATCCAAAGTCAGCACAAGCCATTAAAATATATTTCAAAAAGTACATAGAAACGGAACGCTACAAATATAGCTTAGAAACAAAACAGGTCTTTGGAAAAAACAAGAGCAATGCCATTTATGGAGATATGTTTAAGTATGCTTTGAGTAAAGAGGCTTTTAAAACAGAATCTGGGCAGAAGAAATTACAGATTATAACTGGAACCTCGCTAAATGCTTCAAGCTATGTAAAAAACAACCATTATCATCTGATTGTTGGGGATTTGCCTTATGGCGTAGCTCATGGTAACTCATTAAATAAAAAATCAAATTCAATAACAAGAAACCCTTCGGAATTATTAGATCAAAGTTTACCTGAATGGTTTAAAGTATTAAAAAAGGGAGGTGTTGTTGTAATCGCATGGAATGCTTTTGTAATAAGTAGAAATAAACTGACAGAAATATTTATAAAAAATGGATTCGACGTTATAACTGAATCGCCCTATAATGAATTTGAACACTTGGTAGATCGTTCTATCAAAAGAGATATTATTGTGGCTAGAAAAGTATAAATACTTTCAAAATCAGTTACCAACAAAACCTAGACTCAGTTAAAACATAGTTTAGCTCAAATCGTTTTAGATATTGCTAAGTTAGCAGCCTAACCTCTATACTTCTCAGTATCCACAAACACAGCCTTTAATATATCTTTATCATTATCCGATAACTCAATATTTCTCCTAGACATAACACGTTCAGCTACTTCGAATGCTTTTTCTAATTTATAAGATGTAAAACCATCAGCTCCACCCCAAGCAAAAGAAGGAATGTGCTTATCTGGAAAGTCTCCACCATAAATATTTGCAAAGGCTCCAACTACAGTACCCGTATTAAACATGGTATTAATTCCACATTTAGAATGATCGCCCATTATTAAACCACAGAACTGTTCTTCCGAATCGATTAACGCTTCTTCTTTGTAACTCCATATTTTTACGTTTCCGTAATTATTTTTCAAGTTTGAAGTATTTGTATCGGCTCCTAAATTACACCACTCACCTATCACACTATTCCCCATATAGCCATCATGCCCTTTGTTTGAATAGCCCTGCATAACCGAATTTCCAACTTCTCCTCCAACTTTACAATAAGGTCCGAAAGTAGTTGGGCCATAAATTTTAGTCCCCATTTTCAAAACAGCATTGTTCAATAAAGCAAAACTACCTCTAATCATACAACCTTCCATAACTTCAGCATCTTTAGCTATATAAATTGGTCCCTCTTTTGAGTTAAGTATAGAGCAAGTAACTTTCGCTCCTTTTTCAATAAAAACTCTTCTTCCAATTACGGTATTAGATGCATCGATTTCTTCAGGTTCTTTTTCTTCTTTTACAATTTCAAAATCCTTTTCTAATTCAGAACCATTCAATTTGAATATGTCCCAAGGTCTGTTTATGATGTTTAAGTCGCCTTCATATTTTAAAACCGTCATTTTAGATAGGATCTCATTCATATCTTCTTCAATAGCAGGCAAAGGTGAGATTGCAATCACTTGACCTTCGTGCATTAGCAACTGATTCTTCTCAAGACTATTAATTGCATCTACAATATCTGAATCCGGAAGTAAGCCCGCAAATACTCCAATCTGAGCTTGATTTTTATTACCATTAAACTTTTCAGTTAAATAGTCTTTTGTTCGAACTGAGGTTTCAGCACCCAAATAATGGTTCCATTTTTCTTGAATTGTAAATATACCTATGCGTAAACTGGCAACAGGTTTAGTATAAGTTAGAGGTAAGAGTTGTTGGTGTGCTACTCCGTCAAATAATACGATGCTCATATATTAAATTTAATTGTGGTATAAAAATACCGATATTTTTGATATTGATTAAGACACTTCTATTAAGATTCCTGCTTTCGCAGGAATGAGGTGTGTTATATAACAAAAAACCCCCAACTAAAAAGTTGAGGGTTTTAAATATATTTAAATACGGATTAATCTTTCTTACGTGAACCGTATCTCGTTTTAAACTTATCAATACGTCCAGCAGTATCTACTAGAGTTTGTTTTCCTGTAAAGAATGGATGTGATTTATGAGAAATCTCTAATTTAATTAAAGGATACTCATTTCCATCTTCCCATTTGATAGTCTCGCTAGACGGCGCACAGCTGTTAGTTACAAAGCCATATTCATTTGACATGTCTTTAAATACAACTAATCTGTAATTTTCTGGGTGTATTCCTGCTTTCATTTTACTTTCTTATTAATTTCGGTCTGCAAATGTACACTTTCTTTTTAATTAGACAATCGGTCTAACATTAAAATCAATAAAATATATTTAATATTTATCAGTTATAGAGTGTGTAAATAATTTTAGATTTGCCTTCAACGAATGAAAAAACTTCTTACAATATTACTTTTATTCATTGGAATTAGCTCTTTATTATTGCTTTCTAATTGTAAAAAGGCGCAATTATTAACGGATAATTCTGCTAAACTAGAATTCTCAATGGACACTGTATTGTTTGACACAGTGTTTACTACCATTGGTTCAACCACAAAGTACTTCAAAATTTATAACAATAATTCGGGTAAATTAATCATTTCAGATATTTGGCTGGCTGGAGGCACACAATCTCAGTTTAGAATTAATGTCGATGGTGACCCTGGTGTCAGTTTTAGCGAAATAGAAATTGAAGCAAATGATAGTCTCTTTATTTTTGTTGAGGTTACAGTAGATCCAAATAATGCTACTAGCCCATTAGTTGTAGAGGATTCTGTTATGTTTTCTACCAATGGGAACTCCCAAAGAGTAATTTTAAATGCCTGGGGACAAGATGCTTATTTTCATGTTAAAGAAATTATTACAGCTGACGAGACATGGAACAACGATAAACCTCATGTGATTTATAATTATTGTGCTGTAGATTCTGCAATGACATTAACAATTCCTGCAGGGACTAAAGTTCACGGACATAATAGCGCTACGTTACTAGTCTATAAAGGTTCTCTATTGGTAAATGGTACCATTGGAAATCCAGTAGAATTTTCACAGGACAGAACAGCTGATTATCTTTTATATCCTGCTGATAGTGTAGCAGGGCAATGGCGAGGCATCTATTTTATAGAACCACTGGCTAGTAATATTGATTATGCAGAAATAAAGAATGCAGTTATTGGAATTCAAGTTGATACTGCAGGAAATGGAACAACGGTCAATTTGAATTCTGTAAAAGTTGACAATAGCCTATTTGCTGGAATATTAACGCAAGGTGCAAATGTTACTGCCGTAAATTGTTTGTTTGGGAATTCTAGTCAATACACTGCAGTAATATCAATTGGCGGAGCGGTAAGTTTTGATCATTGTACATTTGGTAATTACTGGAATGGAACGAGAAACTCAGGATTATTTGCTTTTTCTGATTATTATGAATCAGGAAGCACGATTCAGTACAGACCTTTTACTACTGCCAATTTTACGAATAGTATAATCTACGGAAATAACGATAATGAATTTGTTATTGATACACTGGACAGAGCATTATCGGGAACACCACCTGTTTTTAATTTTGCCAATTGTTTAATCAAAACGGATACTACAATTGCAAATGCAAATTACTTTTCAAATTGCATAACGAATAACGACCCGTTATTTGTAAATCCTTATGGATGGGATTATCATGTACCTAGCAACTCTTCAGCTGTTGGAAAAGCTTTTGGTTCTACTACTGGAATTGATCTTGATGGGATTGGTAGGTTTGGAAATACGATAGGTTGTTACGAGTATCAGTAGTGCCTTCTTCGTGTAATTATTACGTCATTGCGGAAAAATTTAAAAGAAAATTTTGTGGCAATCTTTTCCAACTAGGATGAGATTGCCACAAAGCCTACATTTCATTTCGTCTTTCCGCAATGACGTTAAATTTTGGAACTTTGCTCCTTTTTTTACTTAAGTCACTACTCTTTAAAATCAAAACTCAAAATAACAAACTGTGTTCTTCTATTCCGTTGATGAGCCGCCTCTTTTTCCTCATCTGTATTCATAGCTTCAATCGTTTCACACTCTAAACTTTCTCTTGGCACTCTTTCTCCATATCCTTTTGGCACAAGTCGTTTTCTATTAATACCTTTTGATACCAAGTATTCAACACAAGAGTTTGCACGCCCATTTGATAATTTGTCATTGTATGGCAATGGTCCTCTACAGTCTGTATGAGCCTGTAATTCAATTACCCACCCTTCATTTTTAACTAATAAATCATACAAGTGATCCAATGAATCTTTCGAGTTTATTTGTGTTTCGATTACTTGTAATGCTGTATCGTTGTAATCATATCGTACTTCTGGAAACTCATAAGGAACACCTTCTTTATAAAGGAAAAACTCTTCCATAAAGCCAGTAGAACGATCCAATCCAATAGTTGAAACCATTGTTTTTGCCCCACCATAGTTTTCTTTTTCAACTTTAACAATATAATTCATATCCTCAACTAGATATCTTTTCTTTTCGTGCTCATCGAAAACAAACTTCCCATCTTCATCGGTGAACTTGGTAAACAATGTACCATCCTCACCAATCAATTCAATTTTAGCATTTGGAATTGGTTCACCTTCAGCCATATCAGTAACATAACATTCTAGTGCATAAATCTTTTCTGGTAAATAAAATGAATACAAATCATCCTTACCTTTACCTCCTGCTCTATCAGAAGTTAACATCCCTCTTTTATTATCATTCCCTTCGAATGTTATCCCAAAATCATCTTTAGGTGAATTAATTGGGTATTGAAGATTTTCTGGATTCTCCCAAGTGAAATCAGCAGTTTTCGTTGCTTTAAAAATATCAACTCCCCCCATTCCTAAATAACCATCAGAAGAAAAATAGAGATCTCCATTGTTCATTAAAGTTGGGAAAATATCATCTCCTTTAGTATTAATACTTGGACCAAGGTTTACAGGTTCACCCCAGCTTTTTTCACGTTTATTGTATTTGGAATAGTACAAATCCTTTCCGCCAAAACCTCCAGGTAAATCACTACTAAAAACAAGAAATGATTCATCTCTTGATATTGCTGGGTGTCCCATAGAGATGGAATCTCCACCTTCAGGCTTGAGCATAATCTCTTGTGCATTTTTCCAAGTATTACCTTGTTTTTCAGAATAGAAAATAGAGCAACCAATGTTCTTTTTCTTTTCTCTTTTGCACCTAGTAAAGTACAGTTTATTCATCTTGCTATTAAAAACCCCTGCCCCTTCATTGTCTTTGGTGTTAATGGTTTTAGGCAATAAAACAGGCTCTCCCCATTTACCTTTATTATCCCTAAAAGATGTCCATAAATCACAATATGCCTGACCATTATTGTCATCAATCTCATCCCCCACATTTCCTTCTCTTGTAGATGAGAATACTACAGTGTTTTTTCGCTTATCAGCCCAAGTTACAGCCCAATCATAAGCTCTAGTGTTTAATTGAATTTCTGAAGAGATAACATATTCAGTTGGATTTGACTTCCATTCCCCAGACTTTACACACGACTCTAAATGTTTCAGAGCCAACTCATCCGTTTCAACTTTAAGTAAATAACTCTCTAATTCTGATTGAGCTTCTGAATACATTCCTTGTTCCATATACATCAATGCTAAATGATATTTAACCTTTGGGTTAAACATGTCATGTTTTAGTTTTATAGCTCTTTTATAATAGGTTTCTGCTTGTTCTGTTTCTTGTATGTTTTCATAACACAAACCTATTTTGTAATTAATTTTTGCCTTCAGTTCAACTTTTTTCGTTTTTGCTTCAGCTTTTTTGTAAACCTCTACGGCTGTAAAATATTTTTCATTTAGAAATGCTAATTCAGCATCACCGTAATAATCCTTTTGAGCGTTAAACTGAAATAATGCCCCTATAAATAGTATTGTTATAATAATTCTGTTTTTCATATCTCCTGTATTTATGTTTGTTTTGATCGAATAATACACGAAGAAAAAAAGGTTACAAGCTTACTTTTGATTATCTTAGTCCACGCTATATAATTCTCAGAATGCTAAAAACGATTGCCTTCATTATAATGATTACTTCAACCGTATTGGTTAAGGCAAGTATTCCCCCTCATAACTCCAACATTAAATGCGGTGCTAGTTGGGGCTTTTATGCGCATAAGCGTATCAACAGAATGGCAGTATTTACACTTCCTCCTGAATTATTTACGTTTTATAAAAAGCACATTGAATTTTTAACAGAACATGCTGTTGATCCAGATAAAAGAAGATATGCTGCGAAAGGTGAGGCAGAAAGACATTACATTGATATTGATCATTACGTTCACAATGGTGAAGACCCATTTGAAGTTGTTCCAAAAAGATGGAAAGATGCAGTTGAAAAATTTTCAGAAGACACACTGAAAGCATATGGTATAGTCCCATGGCACTTGGAAGTAATGGTAAAAAGACTGACGAGAGCTTTTAAAGAAAAGAACTTGGATAAAATTTTACAATACTCAGCTGATTTAGGCCATTATGTTGGAGATTCTCATGTTCCTCTTCATACAACAGAGAATTACAATGGACAAATGACAAACCAAAAAGGAATTCATGGGTTTTGGGAATCCAGAGTCCCTGAATTATCAGCAGAGAATTACGATTATTTAGTTGGTCGAGCTACTTATTTTGAAGACCCTCTCGAAAAAGCATGGGAAATTGTTAAACAAAGTCATTATGCGGTAGATTCTGTTTTATCAATCGAAAAAGAATTGACGGAGTTATTTGATGATGACAAGAAATTTGCTTTCGAGCACAGAGGGCGTGTTATTATGAAAGTTTATAGTGAAGAATTTTCATTGGCTTATGAAAGAAGATTGAACGGTATGCAAGAAAGAAGAATGAGAGAGTCTATTCTTACTGCTGGTAGTTTTTGGTACACAGCTTGGGTAAATGCTGGACAACCTGACTTATCCGATTTAAAACAAGATTTATCTGAAGAAATGAAAGAGGAAATGAAGAAAAACGATGAACATTTTAATAAAGGTAAAATCAACGGAAGAGATCACGGAAAGTAACCTATCTAGCTGCTAAAGCAGTTCCTTTCTTTTTCTTTTTTCTACTCTTTTTCTTCTTATTTCTTTTCTGAACATCTTTTCCTTTTTGAGTAACTGCACTACGTGGAAGTGTTTTAATCTTTCCGGCCTCAATCTCTTTAATGATTCTCTCAATTATAGCATCTTCCCCTTCTGGATCATAGGTTACCTTTAAATTTTGTCCATTTAACCTACATAATGATTGAATAAAGACAGCTTTTGCTCCTCCTCTATAATCTTTAATTATATTATACGTAGATAAACCTGTTTCCCTATAAACCAATTTGTTTAAATACCTTCCACGCGTAACGGACATATTTTTGATTTCTTCTCCAAACTCTTCTTTCAATTCTTTATTTGCATTTTTAAGGTACCTATTTTTCTCACGTTTCGAAGTCATATGCGCAATAGAATCTTGATATTCATTTAACATTGCAGAAGCTAATTGAGAATACTCATAAACTCTTCTTATAAAATAACGGGTATTTCGATATTTCTTTAAGTATTCAGAATTATCTCCTTGAATAACAACATCGTTTAACACATATCCAGGAATTGAACTATGTTCACCAACTACACGAACTTTACCATCCTTATTTGTCTCTTGCGAAAATCCTGCAATTGAAATAAAAAGGGCAAGTATATATGTGATTAATTTCTTCATTCTACCGTTACAACGAAAAAGATAGCAAAAAGTTGTCGTTTTTTAACCGATTAGTAACTTTTTTAACACAAAATAGGACTTCAGCAATTAAGATATCTTCTATTTTGGCTTTATTGATGTACATTTGTGGTAACCTGATTATTCTGAAATGAAATTTATAACACTCATATTAGTAATTGTTTTTTGCAATCTTGGATTCTCACAAACTGAAGCTACCATTGGCTTTAAAAAATTCAATTCTCCAAGTTCACCATTTATAGAAACCTATGTAAGCATATTTGCTGGGTCAATTAAATATATTCCTAACGAGAGGGGAGTTGATAGATGTAAAATAGAAGTTTTACAAATGCTGAAACAAGATGGGAAAATTATTGATTTTCAAAAGGTTGTTTTAGAAAACAAAGGTACAACAAGCAAAGATTTATATAATGACCCTTTGCATCAACATCGTTTTATCATTGAAAATGGTAATTATGAGTTGGAGGTAGAAATTTTAGACCTTTTTCAAGATTCAGCTAAGAAAATAATCTACAAAGAGTCAGTTGAAATAGATTTTGGCGAAAGTATCGCTATTTCTGATATTGAATTACTGGATTCATTCTGGAAGTCGGAAAAAGAATCATCTACTTCAAAATCTGGATTCGAAATGGTACCTCTTGTTTCTGACTACTTTTCACCTGAATTTGAAAAAATTGCCTACTACTTTGAAATTTATAACGCAGACAAGGAATTCGGGGCAGACAGTAAATATGTTTTGCAACATTTTATTGAATCTTATGAAAGAGGGACAATTGCTGGAAGCTTTAATAAAATAGGTAAAGAAAAGTCTAATCCCGTTAATGCTACTTTAAACATTTTTGAAATAGGAACACTCCCTACTGGAAACTATAATTTAGTTGTCCAAGTTAAAAATAGGGACAATCAAGTTGTTGCAGAAAAAAAGCAAAGGTTCCAACGATTAAACTTACTGAATGATATTAATACTGAAAATTTGAAAGATGTAAGCCTCGCAGGACATTTTACTGAAAGGCTTCATCTAGATTCGTTAGATGAGTTTATCTATTGCTTAAGACCTATTTCTTCTAATACTGAAAAGAAAATTGTGGACACACAATTAGATGATATGACAGATACATTAAAGCTACAATATATTTATAGCTTTTGGTATAATAGGAACACTACTGACCCAGAGAAAGATTGGAATGCATACAAATTTCAGGTTAAACAGGTTCAACTTAAGTTTGGTACTCGAATAAAAAAAGGGTATCAAACTGATAGAGGTCGAATCTTTTTAAAATATGGAGCTCCGAACACTGTCCATGACCAAAGAAATGAACCTAATTCCTATCCATATCAAATATGGCATTATTATAAAATTGGTAAGTTTAACGATAAACGTTTTGTATTTATTGATAAAGATTTAGTTACAAATGATTATGAATTACTTCATTCTGATTTGATAGGGGAAATTCAAAATTTCCATTGGAAAATTGATTTAAAAAGAAGAAATACTAGAGGAGGAAATGTAGACGACACTGACCCAGACGCTGAGTTTGGAGGGAGAACAAATGATTTGTTTAACGATCCACGGTAACCAATTAACATAATTTAATTATTCTAATCCTTGTTTTCGCTTTTAGAATCTTATTTTTGAATTTGTGAAAACAGCTATTGTCATATTAAATTATAATGGGAAAGATTGGTTAAAAAAATTTCTACCCAGTGTAATTGAAAATAGTGTAGAAGCCGATATCTACATAATAGACAACGCATCCACAGACGATTCTGTTTCCTTTTTAAAGGATAATTACCCACAAGTTAAAATAGTTGTAAATAAATCAAACCTATGGTTTGCTGGAGGTTATAATGAGGGGTTAAAACAAATATCTGCAGATTATTATGTTCTTTTAAATTCTGATGTAGAGGTTACACCTAATTGGATATCTCCGGTAATTAATGTATTGGAAAGTGATGAAAACATAGTTGCTGTACAATCGAAAATACTTGCTTACAATAATAAAGAGTACTTTGAACATGCTGGTGCTGGTGGAGGAATGATTGATAAAAACGGTTATCCTTTTTGCAGAGGGAGAATTTTTGACCATGTGGAAAAAGACGAAGGACAATACGACGATACAACCGAAATATTTTGGGCTTCCGGAGCATGTTTATTTATTAAAGCTAAGGCATTCCATGAGTTTGGCGGTTTCGATGCTAGTTTTTTAGCACACATGGAAGAGATTGATCTTTGTTGGCGAATGAAAAATAGCGGTAAAAAAATAATGTATTGTGGTGGCAGTACTGTTTACCATGTTGGAGGTGGAACACTGAATTATGTTAGTCCTCAAAAAACATATTTGAACTTTAGGAACAGTCTTTTCACGCTTTATACGAATGTGGATAAAGGTGTTTTTGGAAAAATATTTACGCGTCTCACATTAGATGGTGTTGCTGGAGCAAAATTTCTTTTTTCAGGAAAAATAAAACATGTTGGCAGTATATTTAAAGCTCATTTTCATTTTTACGGTAATCTTTCTCGTTTAAAGAAAATTCGTAAAAACTTAAATCATCAAAGCTTTGAAAACATGAAAGGAATGTATTCCAAAAACATTGTTTGGCAACATTTTGGACGTAAAAAAAAGACATTCAAAGATTTATAGTTTCCCAAGCTTTCTCAATCTAGTGGAAAAAAGTATTTTTACGGGCAATCAACCGTAAGAAAATATGGAATCTACATTCAAAAAACCTTCTTTAATTCAAGCTCTTACTCCTATCGTGGTATTGATTCTACTTTTAATGATATCAGTAATGTCAATTTGGGGTGGAGATTCATTAGATGGTGCAAATCAAATGGCTCTATTATTTGCCACTACGGTTGCTGCTTTAATCGGATGGAGGCTTAAATATAAATGGAAAGATATGTTAAGCGGAATTAGCGATTCGATATTATCTGCTTTACCTGCACTATTAATTCTACTTCTTATTGGAGCTTTAGCTGGAACATGGTTGATTAGTGGAATTGTTCCAAGTATGATTTATTACGGTCTTAAAATATTAAACCCAACCATTTTTCTGTTTGCTGCTTGTTTGGTAAGCGCAATAATATCCTTGGCTACAGGAAGTTCATGGACCACGATTGCTACCATTGGTGTCGCGTTACTTGGAATCGGACAAGCTATGGACATTCATAGTGGATTAATAGCTGGAGCTATTATTTCTGGAGCTTATTTCGGAGATAAAATGTCACCTATGAGTGATACAACCAACCTTGCTCCTGCGGTATCAGGTACTGACTTATTTACGCACATACGATACATGATGTGGACCACGATTCCCTCTATTGTAATCACATTAATTATTTTCTTTATTATTGGATTCTTTGTTGGAGATGGAGGAAATACAGATGAAATTGATGGAATTCTTTCTGCAATTGAAGGGTCATTCTATGTTACACCATGGTTATTTTTAGTTCCAGCTGCAGTTGTTTTTATGATAATTAAAAAAGTTCCTGCGATCCCTGCATTATTTGCTGGAGCCCTTCTTGGAGGCGTTGCTGCATTGGTATTTCAACCAGAAATAATAAAAGAAAAAGGAGTTAAAAACACGATTTCAATTGAAGGAGAAGAAGCTCATTTATACACTTTTGATTGGTTTCAAAATGATGAAAAAATAAAAGGAAATGATAAACTTACCAACCAAGATGGCGGGGATTATAAACTTGTTATTAGTAAAGATGGAAATGTAGAAGCTACTGGGATTTTTACACTTCCTGAAGCATTAGACACAGCTGCAATGAGTAACTTCTCTCTAGCATTTGATGACAATAGCATCAATAAATTAGGGTTAACTGCTACCCTATCAAGGAGCAATTATCTGGAAGCTTCCTATAGAAGTATTATCAATGCAATGACTGTTGACACTTCAGTTAAGACATCTAGTGCCAAGGTTAATAAATTATTAAGCACTGGAGGTATGAGTGGAATGTTGAATACTATCTGGCTAATCCTCTGTGCGATGAGTTTTGGAGGGATTCTAGACAAATTAGGAATGCTTAGCAAAATTACTGAAGTTATAGTCTCAAAAGCACAATCCAGAGGTTCCTTAATTGCAACCACTACTCTAACCTGTATTGGGTTTAACGTTACAGCTTCTGATCAATATTTAGCTATTGTTGTTCCTGGTAAAATGTTTTCAAAAACATACCGAGACAGAGGACTTGCACCTCAAAATTTAAGCAGAACCTTGGAAGATAGTGGTACAGTTACATCCGTTTTAGTACCTTGGAATACATGTGGTGCAGCACAGTCTCATGTTCTTGGAATAGCCACTGGAGAGTACTTTTTATTCTGCTTTTTCAACATCATAAGTCCTATAATGACAATTATTTACGGATACTTTGGCATCAAAATTGCCAAGCTTAAGGAAAAAAATGACGACTAAATATTTTAACTTTTAGACATAATTTTGTATATTTACGTCTTAAGGTCGTCAACAAACCAACTTAAACCACATTCGTATGAAAAACATTTTACTTTTAAGTCTTTTAGTAACCTCCTCAATATCTTATGCTCAACCTGACCTTGAGAGCCAAGTACCTAAGGAGAAAAAATACGACAAATCTATTGTAGATGATACTTATGGCATTCAGCTATATGAATCTTTGAACATGGCTTTAGAAGGAGATTCTGTAAGAATGGAAAATGGGTATGCTGTCAATAACTGGAAAGAAGATTATTATGAAGATGGTACGCTGCTTCACCGTGGGTATTATATTGATGGTCAATTAAAAGTTTATAAAAACTATTATCCAAATGGAAAAATTGAAAGAGAATTCAAAAATGTTGATGGGTTCAGATCTTTGCAAAAGAAATATTATTCAGATGGAACTTTAAAATCTGAAGTTAAGTATATGGAAGGTGCTGCTTTACTATGGATTGATTATTACGCTAATGGAAATATGGAATATTACGAAGAGTACCATAAAAGTTTCTTATACCATATTGCTAAAAGATCATACTATGAGTCTGGACAAGCAGAATCATTGTTAGAAAGAGTTAAGAAGTTAAACTTTACACAAAATGATTATTACAAAGATGGAAAAGATAAAGTAGAAGGTACTTTGAGCTACGATATGAATGCTTATGACTACTATAGAACTGGTAAATGGACTTATTATAACGAATCAGGTAAGGCTTCTAAAGAAGAAACCTATAACGATGGTAAAGTCAGTAAGACTAAAGACTTATAGAAAGTTTACCACTTAGAATATATTTTAATAGCGAGATTTTATCTCGCTATTTTTTTGCCATAATTTTATTTACCAAAGCACTTATTTCTTTTGCCTTATTGTAGATCATAAAATGCCCTCCACCTTTTACTGGAATTGAGTTCTGAATATTTTTAAATTGAATTACCTTATCGTGAGTTCCATGTATATGAATTATATCTTTAGGGATATCAATGTTCTTCCATCTTAGAATAGAACGAATTGTTTTCTTCAGGTGAGCATCAGAAGTCTCTTCCAGCATTTTGTCAAAAAACCGTTTATCTTTTTTAGAAACTCCAAATATTTTCCCAGCGAAAGGAGCTATTTTAATTAACCATGGGGAAACCATATACCTAGCTCCTATCCTATTTGATACTCTTACAGTGGTAGGAAGTTCTCTATATATTTTAGCACTCGATACAAGAATTATTTTTTCTGGAGATAGAAATTTTGCCATTTCCACCGCAAGCATTCCTCCAAAAGAAACACCTAATATACCATACGGTTCGTCCTGATTAATCTGTGAGCTTAACACTTCTGCATACTCGCGGATAGTCTTGGCTTGTCCCCATTCGGACCACTCAATAACTTGGGTAGATACGTCTAAATGTAATTTTGAAAAAAAGCGATGATCTGCTCCTGTCCCTGGTATTAAGTATAGTGTTTTCACACTTCGACTCCGCTCAGTGCACATCACTCTTTTTAAAATTCAAATTCCTGAACAAATATTCTAGATTTTTCCATTTCGTCATGCATGATTTTATCATCACCTACAAATGGGACCATTTTTCTAAATTCCACAATAAGGTTTTCAATATATTCTGATGACTTTAAGGGTTTTCTAAATTCCAGTGCTTGTGTTGCAGTAAACAATTCTGTACCAATAATGCTTTCAACATTTTTAATTACTTCCACCGTTTTTGTAGCTGCATTTGCTCCCATGCTGACATGGTCTTCTTGACCATTACTTGAATCTATGGTATCCACCGAATTAGGTGTACAGAGTTGCTTGTTTTTACTAACCACAGAAGCCGCCGAATATTGCGGAATCATAAACCCTGAATTCAAACCAGGATGTGCGACAAGGAACGGAGGTAACTCTCTTGTTCCTGAAATCAGTTTATATATTCTTCTTTCAGAAATACTACCTAATTCGGCAATTGCAATGGCTAAATTATCTAGACTTAAAGCTAATGGCTGTCCATGAAAGTTCCCTGCAGAAATAATCATGTCTTCATCTGGAAAAATGGTTGGATTGTCTGTAACAGAATTAATTTCAATCTCTACAACACCTTTTACATATTCAATTACATCTTTTGACGCTCCATGAACTTGGGGCATACAGCGAAATGAATAGGGATCTTGAACGTTTACTTTTTCTTGTTCTATCAGCTCACTTCCTTCAAGATATTTTCTAATGTTTCTTGCCGTTTGTAATTGTCCTTTATGCTTTCTTACTAAATGAACAGCATCTAGATAAGGTGATATTCTACCGTCAAAACCTTCTAAAGAAATTGTTCCAACCAAATCTGCAAAATTGGATAAGTGCTCTGCTTTGATCAATGACCAAACTGCGTGTGCACTCATAAATTGAGTTCCATTCAATAATGCCAATCCTTCTTTTGAATTTAGAACGATTGGTTCCCACCCCATTTCTTCCAGAACATCTTTCGCTTTACATCTTTTGCCATCGAAATCAACATATCCCATTCCTAATAATGGAAGCGACATATGTGCTAGAGGAGCCAAATCTCCAGAAGCTCCTAGCGAACCTTGTTGGTAAACAACAGGCATTATATCATTATTATAAAAATCAACTAATCGCTGAATTGTCTCCAAAGCTATTCCAGAATGACCGTAAGACAATCCTTGTATTTTAAGCAACAACATCAATTTCACAATATCATGCTCAACTTCATTTCCTAATCCACAAGCATGTGACATCACTAAATTCTCCTGTAACTGGCTTAAATCTTTATTAGAAATAACCGTATTACACAATGACCCAAAACCTGTATTAATACCATAATAAATAGCATTTCCACTATTCAACTTTAAATCCAGATACTTACGACACTTTTTAATTTTCTTAACTGATTCATCTGATAATTTCAAACGAATATTAGTCTTTAAAATTTCAGAAACTCGTTCTATTGATAACTGTTCTGATGATATTATGTGGTATTCTTCGCTCATCCTGCTATTTTGTTATTGTTGAAATAATATCGCTTAAACCTAATTTTTGTTGTTCTCCTGAATTCATGTTTTTAAGCTCTAGTAAATTACTAGAAACCTCATCCTCATTAATAAAAATCACAAATGGAATATTCTTATCATTCGCATATTTCATTTGCTTTTTCAACTTGGCTGATGATGGATAAAACTCAGCATTTATTCCATTTGCACGTAATTCTTTTAAAGCCTTCAAACAGAAGACATCATCAATACCAAAATTGACAATCATTACTTGTGTCGATTCTGCTGAAAATTCAGGAAACAAGTTTAGCTCTTCTAAAACATCATATATTCTATCGGCACCGAAGGAAATTCCAACTCCTGATACATCTTTCAAACCAAATATACCTGTTAGGTCATCATAACGACCTCCACCAGAAATACTTCCCATTTTAACATTGTTAGCCGATACTTCGAATATTGCTCCAGTATAATAATTCAATCCTCTAGCAAGCGTAACGTCAAATTCAAACTTTGCCATTTTCAGTCCTAATTCGTTAACGGTAGAGAAAATAAATTCTAATTCTTCTAATCCTCTCAATCCAATTTCTGAATTAAGTAACATTGTTTTCATTTCTGAAATCACCTCTTGATAACCACCTTTTAATGAAAACAAAGGCTTTATCTTTTCTATTGCAGATGCAGAAACACCTTTACTTTCTAATTCTTTAACAACTCCTTCCTCTCCTATTTTGTCCAACTTGTCTATTGCTACTGTAATGTCAATAATTTTATCAGATTCACCCGTTATTTCAGCAATACCACTTAATACTTTACGGTTATTAATTTTAATTGTAAAATCATCAATTTTCAAATTCGTTAAAACCTCATCCAATAATTGAACTATTTCAACTTCATACAACAGTGAATTACTTCCTACTACATCCGCATCACATTGGTAAAACTCTCTGTACCTTCCTCTTTGTGGTCTATCTGCCCTCCAAACGGGTTGTATTTGGTAACGTTTAAATGGAAATGCAATGTCATTTTGGTGTTGTACTACATATCTTGCAAAGGGGACTGTAAGATCATATCTAAGTGCTTTTTCAGATATTGAACTTATTAATTTTGAAGAATTTTCTTCAGCAATAGCGTTTTTATCTGCTTTTTTTAAATAATCCCCACTATTCAATATTTTAAAAATCAATTTATCCCCTTCATCACCGTACTTTCCTGTTAGCGTTTTTAGGTTTTCCATTGAGGGAGTTTCAATTGGAAGAAAACCATACTTAACAAATGAATTTTTAATCGTATCGAAAATATAGTTTCTTCTCACCATTTCTGTTGGTGAAAAATCTCTTGTACCTTTTGGAATAGACGGTTTACTCATGTGTTATAATATTGATTCACAAATGTAAACTTTGAACCGTATTTTTTTGATAGAAAATCAAATTAAATTTAAGAAGCTAACAATCTATTATGAATACCGAATGTAAATCAAATATTTACAATGGATTTTCTTTATTATTTTTACGTATACCAATATGAAAATGGGAAAAAGTAAACTTATAAATAAACTCGAAGAATACATTCATTTAACCGATTCTGAAGAGGAACTGATTAAAAGTGTATTTAAAACGAAAAGCTATAGAGCGAATGAGCATATACACTGGGCTCAAGGGGAATCAGCTTATTTTATTTATGTTGTAAGTGGTTTAGTACACGCATACCACGTTGAAGATGGTATACACACTACTACCAATGTTGTTCCAGAAGATCACTTTATATCTCCCTACTTAAGTTTCTTAATTAAAGAACCATCCAGAGAATACATTCAATGTTTAGAAAACTGTGAAATCTTGACTTTAACAAGAAGTAAAATGGACGATCTATACAAGACTGTTCGAGAATGGGAAAAGTTAGGACGTATTTTCGCTCAATACAACTTTGAGTTAATGGCAGAAAGAGTATTACCCAAAATAAAAACCGACAAAGAAAGGTTTTTAGGTTATTTTGAAATTACTCCTAGATCAATTTTTGAAAGAGTTCCAACAGAAGTTTTATCATCTTTTTTAGAAATCCATGAAGATGAATTAATAAGGTTGATTGATAGGTACGATGTGGATTAAAGGATTCATTCTTGCGAAAGCAGGAACCTTATTATAAAATTACGAACACCCTACAATAAGATTCCTGATCTACACTTCGTTTCGTCAGGAATGAAATGAACTAATTCCCAGTAATCATAAACTCAGTACGTCTGTTTTCCTGACGACCTTCAGCTGATGCATTATTTGCAATCGGTTGAGACGAACCATAACCCTTCGCTGTTAATCTTCCTGCAGCAATACCTTTTCCTTTTAAGTAATTTACTACAGCTTGTGCTCTATCTTGAGATAACTTCTTATTTAAACTCTCACTACCCGTATTATCTGTATGCCCTGATAATTCAATTTTAAGACTTGGTACATCTTTCAGTAATTTCACTAATCTATCTAACTCAGAATTAGATTCAGCTTTAACTGTAGATTTACCAACATCAAAGAAAACATTACGTAAAGCAATTTTACTTCCAATTTTAATGTTTTTCAGTTTGATTTCTTTGTTAACCATATTAAAAGAACTCTCTTTAGGAATATCAAAATTCTCAGAATGGAATAAGTATCCATCAGCTTGAACAGAAATTCCATAATTACGTCCTGCGTTCAATGATAATAAGAATTTACCCGTTGCACTATTTGTAATAAAAGTCTCTATTTTCTGTCCTGTACTATTATCTATAATCTCCATTTTTGCTTCAACAGCTTTACTTGTAATAGCATCAATTGTAATTCCTTTGAAAACAGTTAATGATTTCTTATTCACCTTAACTTTGCTTTCAATTTTAACATCTTGAATAGGGTTAGCTACACTTGCTAATAAGTAATCTTCTGTATCTACAACCAATTGTTTTGGAGAACCCCAGAAAGTTACTTTATATATATCTAAACCTCCTTTACCACCTTCTCTATTTGAAGCAATGTAAGCGTATTTACCACTAGCAGTTGCTGCAAAAAAGTGATCATCATAAGGAGTATTAATTGGATACCCCATGTTAACTGGTGCCTGCCAAACTCCTTGTTTTTTCTCCGACATAAAAATATCATATCCTCCCATTGAGTTGTGACCTTCACTACTAAAGTACATTGTTTCTCCGTCAGGGTGCATGTAAACAGACCCTTCGTTGAATTTAGTGTTTACATCTTTACCTATTGTTTGTGCAGCTCCAAATTCACTTTTCGCTCCATTTTTACGTCCACAGAAATAGATGTCTGTTCCTTTACTACTAGAACCAACTTGTTTGTCCGAAATAAAATAAATCTTTCTGTCATTAAAATTGTAAGTAGCATGTGTTTGGTTAACTATCGTATTCAAACTTCTATGTAACTTACCTGGCTCACTCCATTTAGACCCTTTCAATTTACTCTCATAAACATTGTAATCATCACCTTCTGATTTAAAAACCAATAATTTTGTACCGTTATATGAAAGCATTGTAGAAGTTTCATCATGATCTGTACTTAATGGTTCACCAACATTTTTCGGTTTCGACCACTTTCCAGTATTACTAATTTCAGTAATGTAAATATCACCATCGTAAACACCTACTTCATCGGCTTTGTGCCCATTCTCTCTTCTTGAAGTAAACATGATGGTCCCACCATCAGTAGAAATACAAGGGCTATAATCATCTTCAGGAGAATTGATATTACCTACGTTATCAATCCATGCTCTAATTGGTTTTGCGGTTAATGATTTACCGTGCTTACATTCTAGCTTACGTTTCTTAAGCATTCTTCCTAAGGTTTCTACATGTTTTGATTTTGTAGCACCTTCAAATTTTACATAATGTTTTAAAGCACCTGCAAAATCCATATCTAATTGCTGTGCCATTCCTAAGTAAAAATCTAAAAAGGTATCAACCTCAGGATTCAGTTTTTCTGCCTTTGTCAAATACTTCAATGCTTTATACTTTTCATTTGTATATAGGTATGCATTTCCCATTTTAAAATTTAATTCAGCACTCTTTGGGTTGAATTTATAAGCATGAGCGTACTCTTGTAACGCTGCTTTAAAATTGTTCCCAGGTGATTTAACCGTATAAATAGCTTCATTACCTAACTCAAGAAACTCATCTCCCTTTTTAAAATGCTCTAAGGCAGTTTTGAACTCGTCTTTTTTATCTTTAAAATTTCCTGCTTTAAACTCTACATCTTGAGCATAAACATTCGAAATAAATAAAGCTCCTACTATAATAAATATATTTTTCATCTTAATTTTCTTAATTCGTTTATGCCTAGATTAAAATTCACAATTTTCTGATTGGTACGCCTTCCCTACATCTGAACCAAGTTCTCTTGCCTTAGCCCAATCCATACAAGCTCCTTCCATATCTCGGTTCATTTCTTTAGCTGTACCTCTATTTGCATAGGCATTTGCATAGTTTTTATTTAAAGAAATAGCTTTGTCAAAGTCTTTAATCGCTCCTTTATAATCTTTCTTTTTATCTTTTACAGAACCTCTATTGTTATAAGCAGGTGCATAGTTTGCATTGATTTCAATTGTTTTATTAAAATCTCTTAATGCCTCATCGAATTTACCTTGCTCAAACATCATCGCTCCTCGATTGTTATAAGCCAAGTAGAATTTAGGATCTAAAGAAAGTGCTTTACTGTAAGCAGATTTTGCACCTTCATAATCTTTCAACATTTTTTTGACTGCTCCAATATTGTTAAAAACAAAAGCATGTTTCGGCATGTATTTACCCGCTTGTTGATAATCCGTTAAAGCCAAATCGAATTTCTTCATCATTCTATAGCAACTTCCTCTATCATTATAAGCATCACCGAAATCAGACTTAATTCCAATTGCTTTCGTAAAAAGTTTAATTGCTTTTTCGTAATCTTTCTTTAAAAAACTAACCCCTCCAGCATTATAATAAGCTTTGTAGTTTTTAGAATCCAATAAGATTGAATGATCATAATCCTCCATTGCAGCATCTAAGTTATTCAGCTTTTGATTCGCCTGTGCTCTTTGGAAGTAAGCTTTTCCATGCTCCTTATTGACTTTAATTAGTTTAGTAAATGTTCCAACGCTAGCCTTGTAAGCTTTCATTTGATATTGCGCTACACCTTTGTTGTAATAGGCTGCTTCAAATTTAGCATCTCCAGCTATTGATTTATCGAAAGCAGTTACCGCTTCTTTGTATTTTTTCTGACTAAATAATGCAATACCATTATTATAAGCTTCTTGTGATTCTGCTGTTGCAGCACTTGCTGTATTTACAGCATTAATTGAATCTTGAAAGGCCTGTTCTTCAGGAGTTAACTCTTGCGCCGAAAAGCTAATAGTAATAAATCCTGCAACAAACATTGCTAGTACTTTTTTCATAAACCGATTTTATAGTTGTTTTTTTAAGAGGTTCGAAGATATTAAAATCCGTGCCAAGTTTTAGGGGAACTTATTAACACTATGTGGAAAACTCGTATAACATTAACGAATAGAAGCTTTCTTGTTTTATTTGACAGGTTCCTTACCCAAAAAAAAATGTTTGAATATTTGGCAAATTCAATAAACATTCATTTCATAAATAGTACCTTTCCAACTTTGGTACAAGAATTGAAATAGCCTTTGAAAATTTATTATTATGAAATTTATATACGCATTACTATTTACAACAATCACATTATCAGGATTCTCACAAAATTGTAACAATATTGTTTCAAGTGTTGTATTTCAACAAAAGTTTAATCAAATGGCTACGAAGCCAAATGATCAATTAAAATATAGTTTTGGAAGTTCCTTTGCTAATTCAACTTGTTTAACATCGAATCAAGTTAAATTGATGGCGTCTATTTTCTCGCAGGACATTTATCGCTTGGAGTTTTGTAAAATAGCCTATCCCCGTACAATGGATCAAATGAACTTCTATGATGTATATGATTCTTTCTCTACATTTTCTGCAGCATTCAGATTACATGATTATGTTAACGGTATAAGTAACACATCAATTGATGTTCCTGTCGTTGAAGTTCCAGTGGTTAAACCAAAACCTGTTATTTTCCCAAGTATAAAATACCCTAGCTATGCAAATTACAATGGTGATACAGGTTGTGACTCTCCAATGTCTGAAGCTGATTTTTCCGTTGTTGTTAAAAGTTTATTTGCTTTAACTGATGATAATGCTATTGCAGCAAAAGCTATTGAAATATCAGAGAACAATTGTTTAAGCATGGCTCAAATGATGAAAGTTGCTTCTGTTATTAAATTAGAAAGTAAACGATTGGAAGCAATAAAGGAAATGGTGTTTGCAGTATATGATTTAGGAAATTACACATTCGCTACTGCTTTATTTTCGCATGGACCTTACCAAAAAGCTTGGATAGCTTATTGTCAATCAGAAGTGGTAGAGCCACCGTGTTTGACTTCTGCTACAGAATATGCTGATATGCTAAAACAATTGGGCAGTGAAAACTTCCCTGATGACAGATTAATATTAGCGAAACAAATTCTAGACAACCACTGCTTAAGCGTAGAACAAGTTAAAGGATTTATGAAGAAGTTTAGTTTTGGAGAAAGAAGATTGAAAGTTGCTAAAGCTGGTTATGATAATTGTACCGACCAAAAAAACTACTACCAATTATCTGGATTATTTGATTTTAGCAGTGATAAAAAAACGTTTAATAGCTGGTTGGCGGAACAGTAATATTAAAATTATTATATGAAAATCATCTACCAATTATCCGCTTTCTTTGCCTTGGGGTTAATAATCTATTTCTATTTTATTAATTTCAATAACATGTCAGAAACGGAGTTAGTTAACTCGGTATTATACTGGTATGTACCGCTAATATTTGGTTTATATGGAATCACTGCATTAAGGATTAGTAAAACCATTGATGACTCGACCACCAGCTCAGTAAAACACTTGTTTTCTGGTAAAGATAGATTAATGACTTTTCTAGCAGTTGTTCTTTTAATTCTAGGAGGCATAATTGGAATATTCCTCTTCTTCCTCCCTTTGGTTCTGTTTAAAGCAAAAACAAGCTACTTTGATATTGCGGTAGCCGTATTTGGAACAGCCCTTTGGCTTATTGGCTTGTTTGCCTTTTTTGTGCTCTTATGGCCTTCGTTGTAAGTATGATGATTTCAAGATATATTTACTCGAACGAGTATCAATAATTAAGATGATTAAAAAACTGACTTATAATTGGATTATCTTTTCACTATTCGTTCTTTGTATTTTATTGAATTTGACTGGATATATATACTTTGGCAATGGGCTAGGTGATCTGTTTTATCTATTTGGAATGAGCTTCTTTAGCTTAATATTACTAATTATCAATACTATTTTCGCTTTACAATCAGATAAAACCAAGTATCAAAAACAAATGTTGATTATAGGTGTGGTTTCCACACTTGTATTGGTTTACTTTATTTATTCCTTTACATTCGGTAGAGGAATGGAATACCCGTGGAATGGAAATATATTATATAATTAAAACACAAGCTAAAGCAAACAGCCTTGGCTACCCCTTCGACTGCGCTCAGGGTAAACTCCCTATTTCTGTTTACCTTAGTCAAAACGAAACCTGAAGAAGAATATGGTAAAAGCAACTTTATTTATAATTATGATTTGCTCTGTGCTTACGGTTTTTAGTCAAGAGACTCCAAAAGATAGTTTACAATTAAGTTTCCCTAATCAGCTCTTTGAATCTGAAAAACAGATTTCTATTCGGGTTGGAGTTGGAATACAAAAATCTATATATACTGAAATAGGGCTAGCTCTTCATAAGTGCAATTATAGTGATGTAGGATTTTTCTCAAATGAAGACATATCGAAGTATTATATACCTTTACAGTAAACCTCACGAATCAATTTTATATATTTGGTTTTTCATCAAAACCTATTATTATTAACTACTATGAGAGTTTTCTTTACAATCATATTCTCGTTAGCACTAACTACCCTATTTGCACAAAACAACTGGTTAATTACAAACAAACATCGTTATACAATTAAAAATCCAAAGACATGGAGTGTTGGTGAAGACAGCGATGTAGGTGAAATTTTAATTTCTGCTCCAATTTCAAAGCAATTTAAAGGAAAGAAACATATCGCCACTATTGTTACTGTTGCTGTTCGACGTCAACATTATAATGAACTTGATTCGCTTGGTTTAGAATATGAATTAAGAATATTTAATAGTGAATCAATAAATGACGTTAGAATTATTGAGAAAGGGAAAAAGCAATTCCAAGGTTCGAATGCATTGTTTTATAAATGTGAAGCGGAAGTAGCTGGATTTGCAGTTGGTTGGGATATTTTATTATTCCAAAATGATAATGTAAGTTACGAGGTTAGCACAACTTATCAATTGAATGAAAACAAAAAAATAATAAAGGAGGGTAATAAAATACTTGAGACTTTCTTATTTACTTCTAGAATAAAAAATGACGAAGTAAAAGCAAATACTTCAAACATAGCTGATTCTATTAAGAAATGGCTTCCAGCTGGGCAGCATACCGCCGATATAATGAATGGATACAACCCTAGAGCAGTTCACCTGAGTGAAAAACTATCTAAATCGGTTGCAGACAAAGAAGAATGGTTCATGGAATTTGTAAAAGAAATACCAGAAGGAGGGAAAATGCCTTTTCATGAAAACCTTGGTTTATCTGAAAATGAATTCAATGAAATGATGAATCTATTAGAGGATGTTGAAGTATTTTCATCTGAACAAGCCAAGTTTGAAGTTTTCTACAATGAAGACACATTGTTTTTTAAATCTTCAGCTCCAATTCTCAAAATGTTAAATTATATAGCTATTGACTTAAAATCAAATGTTGTCAACCTAATAGTTCCAAATCAAGGCACTTTAAGTTTATCATACAAAAAGTCGATAAGAATTGATAGTGATGACCATGCGTATAAAAGTACTTGGCATGGCTACAAATGGGCATATGAAAATGGAACAGAAAACATTGATATTAATAACATTAATAAAGTAGCTGATATTCCTGATTTTACTAGATTCCTATTTACACTAGGACAAATGGATAAGGATAAAAGAATATTTTTAGAATTTACTGTGCAAGGCATGGCAAATGGCGAAAAAATTGCAGGAAATGAACTGCCTCTTTTAATCAAATAGTAAAGCAAAATCATTACATATAATGAAAACCGCCTTTCTTATAGCCTTTATAACTATCATAGCCTTTTTAGGAAGTTGTAAAATAACCAAGTCAAAGGAGGTAACCAATGAAAGTATTCAAGGTATTTGGATGGGGTGCTATATGCAAAATCCGAAAGATACAGCATGGGAAAAGTTTTTTAAAAACCCATCACCTATTGAATTATTACTAGATATTTCTACTGAAAAAATAACCTTTCTCAAATATGAAAGTTATGAATTCTTTGGTGCTTATCAAGAATCCTATAATTATCATTTGATTGAAAATTTATTGCTTGTCGAAACGGACTCTGTTATAGATACTTTAAACATTATTAAGAAAGCAGGAGATAGTTTAGTAATACAAAATACTATGATGGGTGAATCATATGCTGTATTTAGAAAAAGTATTCCAAATAATAAACAGGTTCCTAACTTTAAACCAAAATTGTATCAATTAACAATTCCTGAGTTTACAGACACGCTGGAAATTATAGATGATTCAACAATTCTACCAATAAATGCTTTAGGACTTTACAAATATACATGGCAGAAATATAAAGGAATTCCTTTCTTAAATTTATATGGAACTTCAGACTTAGGAACGTATTTCTTAGACTCTGTTCAAGATGGAGTAATTTATTTAAAGACTTTTTACAATAGCAATTCTAAAGCTCAACTTAGGGAAGTTGTAAATTATAAAAAGAAAAATATCGATGATTTATATGGTTATTGGATTGAGGAAGAAGTTTTAATTGACAATGGTAATACTCAATTATCACCACCGCCTCCACCTCCATTACCTCTAGGACTTGTACGTGACGATTTAATTAGAAAATTACATATCACCAAAGATTCATTATGCTTTACCCATATGGGAGGTGATAGAAATAGAAAATGGTATCCAAACTTAACAAATCAGTACATTCATTTCACAAAACCATTACTAAGAAATAGCAATTGGAAAATTAATTTTTTATCAAGCGATTCACTTATTATTGAAACAAACGAATACCGAAGAAGTTATCTATACTTAAAAAGTAAACAATAGAATTAATCAGATGTTATTGAATCAATTAAAGATTGAAAATTGCTAATTATCTTTCTCTCGAAATTGTTCCAATTTCATTGAGGTGAGGGATTACTCCCTTCGGTCGTGATCCCGTTTGGAGGAAAATCACACAGAACATGTGAAAAGTATGAGCTAACGCTCATTTCTTTTTTTGTGCCCAGAAAAACGCTGAAAATTCTTTTCGCTTTTTTCTGGGCACAAAAAAAGTCCTGATAAATCAGGACTTTTCACTTGCTCTGCGGACAGTGAGGGATTCGAACCCCCGGTGCCTTGCGGCACGCTGGTTTTCAAGACCAGTGCATTCGACCACTCTGCCAACTATCCGAATGGGCTGCAAAAATAGAACGGTTTTTTGTATTTGCAAGTGTTTTCATAAAAAATATTATATCTTTTTTATTTCTACATTAGTGCTTAGTAATGTCATGGCAAAGTACAATAGCAGGCTTTAAGGCTTATCTTAAATTAGAACGTTCACTTTCAGACAATTCTATTTCTAATTACTTGCGCGATGTTAGGAAATTAGATAACTATTTTCATCAAGTTTTAGAAATCGATAAAACGATTACTGCTGTTGAACTAGAAGATTTACAAGGTTTTATTAAATGGATCAATGAAATTGGACTTTCTGCAAGGAGTCAAGCCCGGATAATTTCTGGAATTAAAGCATTCTTCAAATTTTTAATTATAGAAGATATTCTCAAAGAAGACCCCTCTGAACTCCTTGAATCTCCAAAGCTGGGGAGGCAATTACCAGACACGCTTACTATTGAAGAAATAGATGATTTAATAAATGCAGTGGACAGAAGTAAAGCGGAAGGTGAACGAAACTTAGCTATTCTTGAGACTCTTTATGGTTGTGGGTTACGGGTTACCGAACTGACGACAATGCAACTTTCAGAAATTTTCTGGGAGGATGGGTTTGTTCGAATTATTGGTAAAGGTGATAAACAACGATTGGTGCCCATTGGCGGAAAAGCCATAAAGCAATTGAAAATTTACATCAATGAAGTTCGTGTCCACCAGAAAATACAGAAAGGCTTTGAGGATTTTGTTTTTTTAAATAGAAGAGGAAAGTCACTCACCAGAGTAATGATTTTTACCATTATAAAACAACTGGCTGAAAAGATTGGATTGCAGAAAAATATTTCACCACATACGTTTAGACATTCATTTGCTACCCATTTAGTAGAAGGTGGGGCTGATTTAAGAGCCGTTCAAGAGATGCTAGGTCATGAATCGATAACAACTACGGAAATTTATACACATTTGGATAGAAGCTTCTTAAAACAAGTTATTTTGGATCATCATCCTTGGGGTAAGAAGTAAGCTTCTTTGTTTTTGTTAAATCCCATACAACAGCTCCTAGCAAAACAAAATACTCCACTCCTAGTAACCAATAATTTTCATTTACCACTCCAATATCACGATAAGCATAGTAGCTCAACACAACTGCAAAGCTCCAAATTAACGGAAACTTTAAATTTGTAAAAACAGAAAAACCAACTAAGTAAACTATATACCATGGGTGAACAATAGATGCTAAAGAGTAATAGATAAGTAAAATCCAAATGAAATACTTGAGTACTCCTTTTAATTCTGTTTCTCCCCTACTTTTAAATAAAATAATGATCGTGGATAACAAGACTATCACCTGCCCTATTTGTCCAATTATTTCTATTTGGTTATAATCATAAAGCTGAAAACCTATTTCTCTGAAAACGTAGTATAAACTTCCATTAAATTCGAATGTTTTAAAATATAAACCGATGCTTGAACCAAAAGTCTCAATAAGATTCACATCGTAAAAAGGAAGAAACATGGCTATAGTAAAAGCTCCAATTACTCCATAAAACAAAAACAACTGTTTCCATTTTAATCTAAAAATAAATAAGGGTAAAAACAGAATTGGAATCAACTTGGTGCATATCGCCATTGAATACAACAGCCCTGCTTGAATGGTTCTTTTTTGAATGAGAAACCATAATGCCGCCAAAACAAAAAACAAGGTTACACCTTCAAAATGAAGGTTCCCTGTCAGTTCGGTTATTACTAATGGATTTAGAGCATACACTACTATTAGCTCTTTCTTTTTACTGAACCATTTTAAAAGTTTAGCCAAAATGAGAATCACTCCAATATCAAACCCAATAATTAAAAAACGAAGAAATACAATATTAAGCCATGTGTTATCTCCTGCCAATACAGAAGAAACACCAAACATTACTTGATTTACAGGAGGATAGACAGAGTAGTATTCCTTGGAATTCATGCCTTCAGGAAAAGCCTCATTTCCTTTAAATGTCCTATCCTTAAGGGTAATTTCTTCTTTTGGAGAACTAAACTGTTGATCTATTGGCTTAAACCCATAAGGGTTATATCCATTTGAAATCAAACTCCCATCCCATACAAATCGATAATAATCATCACTTAAATTGGGAGTCATAAAAAGTAAAACAACTCTAAATAATACTGCTATAAACAGTATTTGCCTGAATCCAAGTTTGGACTTAGCCTCTATCTTCCAAAAAGGGTATACATAAAGAAACAACCCTGATAACACAGCATAAACACTGAATAAAGCTAGTTCATTATCTCGTGTGACATTATAACCAAAAAAGAAAAGGGAAAGTATCCCAATTAGCCCAACAATAATTGTTCTCTTACTTAGCAGCCCCTGCATGTTTTACCGTATAAAAACTGGTGAAGCTAAAACCTACCGCTATTACAGCCAAAAAACCAAGCATATAATAATTCTCAAAATCTAATGCGACATACATTCCATATCCAGCATAAATTACTACTAAAAATTCTAACAATGCCATCGGATTAAACGAAGATATAACGTACTTATTAGCCTTAAGTGAATCTGACTTAGTATTAACATTAAATTTTGGCGTTCGTACGAAAGGTGACTTTTTCCCAAAATAACCTTCTACCACACCAATTGCATTGTAAAAACCAATTCCCATTGTTAATGCCAAAAACACTGGGAAAAAAACGATGAACTTGAATAGCGCAACAACAAAATTATCTTCCGGTGATTTATTAGCAACAAAATATATTACACCTAGTATTATTGTACTAATAAAGAAAAATGACAATGCTCCATAAACGTGATCGTATTGTGGAAATTGGTTTATCACCAGCATCATTGGAATACTCAACAACACCAATGATATGATACAAATGAAAAGAAAGCTATTCAATAAATGAAAGGTAGCATTGATTTTTGTTTTCATACCAATACCTCTTTTCTTTAAAACTTTACCCAAATTTTTTCGTGTACATTCAGCAGCTCCTTTACTCCACCTAAACTGCTGACTTTTAAGTGCTGGCATGGTAATCGGCAATTCTGCAGGGGATTCTACATCCTCCAAATACTGAAATTTCCAACCTTTTAATTGTGCTCTATAACTTAAATCTAAATCTTCCGTCAACGTATCTGATTGCCAACCTCCAGCATCCTCGATTGTGGTTTTGCGCCAAACACCGGCCGTACCGTTAAAATTAATAAAATGACCTCCTGAATTTCTACCTCTTTGTTCAATTTTAAAATGAGCATCCAAGGCAAATGCTTGCAGTTTAGTAAGAATTGAATAATTTTTATTCAAATGGCCCCAACGCGTTTGTACAACACCCACTTTTTCATCTTCAAAATAAGGGATTGTTCTATTTAAAAAATCCGACTCTGGAACAAAATCAGCATCAAAGATGGCGATGTATTCTCCCTTTAAGAGATTCATTCCGTAAGCTAATGCCCCAGCTTTAAAACCAACTCTTTCCGGGCGAATCACATGAGAAATGTCGAATCCTTTCATTTTTAATTCTTTTACCTTATTCGCTATAATCTCTACTGTTTCATCATTAGAATCATCCAATATTTGAATTTCTAATTTTTCCTTTGGCCAGTCAAATTTAGCAACTGCATCGATTAACCTTTCAATAACATATAATTCATTGTAAACAGGTAATTGAACTGTAATCATTGGTTTCTCTTCATCATTATTAAATGACTTTTCTACTAGGTCTTTATTCCTTCTTTTATCTCTTAAATAAGCAAACGTGAGGTTGAGTTCTGCAATCGCATAAAGCAAGATAAAACTCAAAAAGAAAATATATAATCCTATAATGACAAATTCCATGTTATTTCTTAAAAACGTATTTCAAAATTGTAAATATGATTTTATAGCCCGCTAAAATAGTCCCTTTTATGGTTCCCGTTACTTTTGAAACTCCTATTCTTTCTCTATAGTTTACTGCCACTTCACAAAACTTATATTTTCCTTTGGCAGCTTTTACCTGCATCTCAACCGTCCAACCATAAGTTGTATCTTGCATATTCAGCTCTAATAGTTTTTCAAACTTCAAGGCCCTAAATGGTCCTAAGTCTGTAAATTTAGCACCATAAAACAACCTAATTAGTCGGGTAGCTAACCAATTGCCAAATACTTGTTGCGGCATCATAGACTTCTTTTCTCTTTCACCAAGTGCTCTAGAACCAATCACCATATCCATATTGTTTTCTAGGATTGGCTGAACTACTTGCGGTAATTCTTCTGGATGATCTGAATAATCAGCATCCATGAAAACAATGATTTCAGGTTGATTTGTTTTATTCTTTAAATATTCGATTCCTTTTAAACAAGCATATCCATATCCTTGCCTTGGCTCATCAAGTACAGTTGCCCCCCCTTTAGAAGCCCTTTTCACTGTGTCATCAGTGGAGTTATTGTTCACAACCACAACCTCTCTAACCCAATCCATTGGCATATCTTTCAAAATATGGACAATAGATTCCTGCTCATTAAAAGCAGGAATTACAACGTCTATTTTCAGTTCTCTGTTTCCCGTTCTCTGTTCCTCGTGACGGATTATTTTGGACTCATTACCACTTCTCAACTCTAAACTAGGAACGGGTGAACCAGAAACGAGAGACTCTTTTTCATCTTTACTCATCCATCTCTCCTTTTCGAAAATACCCTACCTCATCTTCCCTCATAAACTTTGTCCCTTTATAATCAGAAGTCTTAATATACTTCATAAAACCTCCGATTAAGGAGCTTGTTTTAGATGCTTGTTCAACTACTTCCTTAAATTCCTTTTCCGTAATATATCTATAATCTACCGCTCTGTATAATTGCGATCTAACTTCAGAACAAGAAGCTTTTGCTATAGAACAAAAATGGATTAGCTCCTTATTCCCGTCTCTATCGAAACCTTCTGCAATATTATCCATTACGGAACCAGAAGATCTTTTTATCTGATCTTTTAAAGAGAAATCCCTAGAAAATTCTTGATTTAATGTCAATGCATGTACTTTCTTACATAAGACTCTAGCTTCTTGCCATGCTTTTAAATCTTCGAACTTTTTTATGCTTGCCATTATTTCTCTGTTCCTCGTTCTCTGTTCCTCGTTCTCTGTTCTTTATTTATTCAAACACTGAACGAGAAACTAAGAACAGTTTAACTCTTTTTCAAAAACTCTTTCAAGCCTTCATTTCCTAGTATCACTTCTGGAGCTTCCATTCTAGAACCATCCGTATTTGTACCATTTTCTAAATTTAAAACTCCTCTAGGACACACTGCTGAACATACGCCACATCCAACACAAGAGGAACGAACAATATTTTGTCCTTTTTGAGCATAAGCTCTTACATCAATTCCTTGCTCGCAATAAGTAGAACAATTCCCACATGAGATACATTGACCTCCATTCGTTGTAATTCTAAATCGAGATTTAAATCGTTGAACAATTCCCATATAAGCAGCTAATGGGCAACCAAATCGACACCAAGCTCTGTTTCCTAAGATTGGATAAAATCCTGTTCCGATAACTCCTGCGAAAATGGATCCAATTAAAAAGCCATACCATTCTCTAATATTATAGGCAGACAATCCAAATAAAACATCTTTACCACCCATATCTGGATTATTCACTTCATTATAGGAATGATATCCAGTAAAGACAGTCATAATTACTGCAAATACCAATACACTGTAAATCATCCACCTTTCAATTTTCCAAGCGATTAGTCTTTTATCAGATAATTGACGATAAGGGTCTCCTAGCGTTTCTGCTAAACCTCCACATCCACAGACCCATGAACAATACCAACGCTTACCATAAAAATATACCATCACAGGAATAATTACTGTACTAAAAACAATACCCCATACAAACATAAATACCCCAATAGTTCCTGAATCAAAATGCCCTTTTACATTCCAATCAAAAAACATATCATAATCTAATGGCCAAGCATTCTTTAAGTCCATTGCTGGCAAATCAAATAGAGGTAAAATCTCTACCAATAAAAAAGCAAAAATCACCTGGAAAAATAAGACGCTTGCCGTTCTAAAAATCTGATAACGATTATGTCTATACTTAATAAACATTCTTATTCCCATCACAAGCATGGAGATACAATAAAGCAATCCATAAAGGAACCACTGTGAAGCAGAAGCACCTTCAACAAACAATCCTTTTACGGGATCTACAATACTTGTCCAGTTTACTATCAGCCAAGGGTAAAAATAGAGCAGAATGTAAAAAAGGAATAGGAAAACGAAAGCTAACATTCCTATCCATCCTCTACTCGTTGCAGGATCGTGATAAATTCCATTATTCTTTATACCTGGCCCACCCATTATTATTACTCCAGGAAGGATATACATAAGAGATCCAATAATACAAAGTCCAAATGTCAGAAAGAAAAACAGACCTTTATTGTCTGTAATTGGTCCTTTAGAACATCCCTTTACCAAATCAAATCGGGAATATTTATTGTCCCAAACAAAATATTTCTCTCCAAGCTTTCCGTTAATCTCTTTCAGCTTATTTTCAAAATCATTTTTAAAGTCATCAACATTTTCATACGATTTACTTTCCGCAAACATCCAATTGGTGTTATCTCGTAATAATTTTTGTTTGCCCTCATTATCTGGGAAAGTAGACACTAAAATTTCATCACTATATAGAACTTTTCCATCTACGATTGAACTTGAATAAATTAATTCCTTTTCTTCTTCAGTAATTCCACTAATTACCGCTAACTCATTCGAAATAGCTTCATTTGAATTATTAAAAAGATTCGAAAGTTCACTTGAAAAAGTAAATTGACTACTGAACTCTTTGTCAAAAATTCCAAGATTAATTGCCGCTTTGGTAAGGTTCGCCACAATTGTATCACGAACACCTGTATCTCTATTACCTAGACTGTCAGTAATTACTTTACTTTCAAACGTTTGATTTAAAGCGATTTCTGAAATTTTATATTTCCCAATAAATAGTGTTGCAATAAAAATTGAAAAACCCGTAAGGAAGACTATTAGCCCAATATTTCTTATACTCTTCATACTACCTTACACCTAAGATTCGTTTCCAACTTTTATTCTTTACAGAAATACTTGTCCCTTGCTCTTTATTAAATTTCGAAACTATTTCTTCTTCATGTAATTTATAAAACTCAGGGTCAAAATTTGCATCCTTCAATTGCTCCATTACCTTATCAATAGAAGCATTAGAGTCTAAAAGCTTATTCATAACTTCATGTCGAATCCGAATCCCAAATGTGTTTAAACCTAAAAACTTTCTTGATGCTTTTTCATAAACAAAGTGCATGCAAATTTCACCGTTTTCATGTTCCCAATAAAAATCTGCTTCTCCGTCTTGTAAATTAGCGAATACCCAACCATACGTCTGATATTCTATATCGAAAAATTTAGCTGAATTAAACCAGTGGCCAGGTTTGTATTTTAACTGATTACCACAAATAGTTTGGGCAACTGTCTCCCCCATTATCCTCCCCGTATACCAAACTTGCTCCAAATTTCTTCTCCCAGCAACGGGTTCTGAAAATTGCGCACAATCACCAATAGCAAAAACATCAGCCTGGTTCGTTTCCAGATATTGATTAACAACAATTCCTCTTTGAGTTTCTAGCTCTGTTTCTTTTAAGAAATCAATATTTGGGGATACCCCAGCTGTTAAGCCAACAAATTGACATGGGATTTCTTCTCCTGTACTTGATATTACAGATTTAACTCTTCCATTTTCATCCGAAACAATTTCTTTTAACTCTGTATTAAATCGTAAATCAATATGATTCTTTTGCAAATGTCTGTCGACAATATTTCCTTCATTTTCTGGCAATACATTTCCCCAGAATTTCTCTTCTCTTACAAAGAATGAAACAGGAATATTTCTTGAATGAAGCATTTCTGCCATTTCAACACCAATCAATCCCCCACCAATAATAACTGCTCTTTCTACTTTATGATTAGAGGTGTTCTCCTCCATTAAATCTAGGTCTTGTTTACTATATAAGCCTTGTACTCCATCAAAATCTTGACCTGGCCAACCAAATTTATTTGGTTTAGATCCTACCGCGAGAATTAACTTATCATAAGTCATTTGATCTCCGCCCGCAAGACTTAAAATTTTAGAACCGTAATCAATTTTTTCAACAAACCCTTTCTTCAACTCAATTCGGTTCTTTTCCCAAAACCAATTTTCATAAGGTTGGGTATGCTCGAACTTCATATGTCCCATATATACATACATGAGAGCGGTTCTCGAAAAGAAATAGTCTGTTTCTGTAGAGATTATCGTGATTCGTTTATCACTCAATTTACGAATATGGCGCGCAGCTGTAACACCCGATATGCCATTTCCTATAATTACTACATGTTCCAAAATAATGTTGTTTTCCGCAAATTAAACCATTTTAACCTTGCTAGATTGTCAATATAAAGACTTTTTATCAGGGAGAAAAACTCTTTATAGATTTTGACAAAAATCGGTAAAGAGTATAACTTCTTATTTATAAATGACTTAAATCATTTCCCCGTTCATATAACCAGTCTTAACTTTGCTTACAAATAATTGAACCATGAAAACCCTATCAATATTTGTTGCTTCACTTTTATTCACACCGTTTTTTTATTGTCAGACAATTAGTAATGAGGTTATTTCCTCAGTAGGAGAAACACATACAAATTCTACCGCTAGTGTCGATTTTTCTATTGGAGAACCGGTCATCGAGACTTTTAGCAATAGTTCAAATACGCTTACTCAAGGGTTTCATCAAACTCAGTTTCTTTATATAAACTTAGCTGAAATAGATGATTCTGTTAATATAATTAGCTATCCAAACCCAGTTATTGAAGAACTAACTATTGAAATCCCGAACAATGAGCAGACTTTAGAGCTACTAATTTATTCTATGGAAGGTAAATTACTAGGTTCATTTGAAATCAAAGAAACATTGAAAATTAATTTTTCAAAATACACACCAGGAACATATATCATATCACTAAAAAATAATTCAGAATTAATCAAGTCATACAAAATTATTAAATCGTAAAAAAATGAAAAAAATTATAACCCTACTCTTCGTTTGTATTGGCCTATCAACCTTTGCTCAAACTCCTGAATCTTTTAAATACCAAGCTGTGGTTCGTGATGTTTCGGGAACATTGCTAAATAATCAAGCTGTCGGTTTAAGGATTAGCATAATAGAAAATTCTGTAAGCGGGCCTTCCGTTTATACTGAAACTTTTAACCTATCCACAAATGACTACGGTTTAGCAAATATCTCGATAGGAACTGGAAATATCCAGTCTGGTGTATTCTCATCTATTAATTGGGGAAGCTCAACACATTACATTCAAGTTGAATTGGATCCTACTGGTGGTTCAAATTACCAATTGGTTGGAACCAGCCAATTACTCTCAGTCCCATATGCTCTATACGCGAAAAATGTAGAAAACGATCAAATAGATGATGCTGATAATGACCCAACAAATGAAAATCAAAGCCTGTCAATTTCAGGGAATGATGTAACTATTTCCAACGGTAACACTATTACACTTCCAGCATCAACTGGTGCTTTGAATGATCTGTCAGATGTAAACGCAATTTCACCACAAACGAATAACATCCTTTTATGGAACGGGACAGAATGGGTGGGTGGAGACATTTGTAGCCTTTTTAGCTTTTACTACTTAGATTCGGATAATGACAATTATGGAAATTCTGAAGTCTTTGTTTATGCATGTTCCGCTCCAAATGGATACGTAGCTGACAGCACTGATTGTGATGATGGTAACAATCAAATAAATCCAAGTATCACAGAAATTCCAAATAATGGTATTGATGATAACTGTGACGGCATAAGTGAAACTTCTTGTGTCTCAGGCACCCCATGTGACGATGGGTTATATTGTACTATTAATGATATGTACGATTCTAACTGCGATTGTATAGGTGATGCTTTAGACTGTGATGATGGTGACCCAAATACTTCGGATGTTTGTGACGAAATAAACAATCTCTGCGACTACATATGTAATGTTGGCGCTGCTTGTGATGATGGTGATGCTTGTACTTTCAGTGACCAAATAGATGCTTCTTGTAATTGTGTTGGAACGGTAATGGATTGTGATGATGGTGATCCAAATACTTCAGACTACTGTGACTCATTCGGGGGATGCCAACATGTTTGTAATGTAGGTTCTGCTTGTGATGATGGTGATATTTGTACAGTAAATGATCAAGTAGATGCACAGTGTAATTGTATAGGAGAAGCGTTAGATTGTGATGATGGCGATCCAAACACAGTAGATTCTTGTGACCCTGTTTTTGGGTGTCTAAATGAATGTCTTCCTCCTGGAAGTCCTTGTAACGATGGAAGTCCATGTACAATAAATGATATTATGGACGCTAGTTGTAACTGTATAGGAACACCGGTAAATTGTGATGATGGTGATCCAGGAACAGTTGATTCATGCAACCCTACTACTGGAAACTGCGAGCATACTCCATAATTATTGAAAAAACTTTAAAAAGAAGTCCGAACTTTCCTAACGGAGTTCGGACTTCTTTTTATTTATGAAGAAATTCTCTAATGGCGAATTACCTTATGATAAGTAACAGCTCTCGCATTATGGATAATGATGTTATTCTCCATATTTAAAACAGGGCTTGCTGGCACTGCTATTCCTATAAAATTTCCATTCGCTTTATAAACCGCGTTCCCAGGAAACATGATTAACTCATCTCCTTCTTGTACTTCTCCTTCTATTGTAAGCTCTTCTCCACTATCAGAATCCACTAATAATGTGTTGTTTGTTTGACTAAAAGATGTCATACTTGCTCCTAAGAACAATGCTAAAATTAAGATTACTTTTTTCATTTTAATTTGTTTTTATTTTTTGATTGAACAAGTGTAATAATTAGCATTATTTAATATTCAAACTTTTTAGTAATGGACCGATTCAGTTTATTAATGGATAATTGGAGTTATTGAATAAAAAAGCCGAGATCATTTCTGAACTCGGCTTTAAGTAAAACATAATTGTCAAACCTTATTCGTCTAAAAACTCTTCAAAGTGAGCCCAAACACCGATTTTAGCTTTATCTAAATCTCCTTCAAACTCTTTAACAGCTTGTGCAGTATATTTCAATTTCACTACTCCTTCTGCAAGTAACTCTCCATTTTCACCATCTCTACTTGAATACATCTTAACAGTCATTTCATATTCCCCATCAACTTTAAACTTTTCTTTTTGCGCATATAAACATTCAACAAATGCGTAATCTTGAACTGTTTTTTCTCTTAATGATCTTGGACTATGTTGACGGTAAGCAAAATCTTTAGTTTCTAATCTTTTTACCATACTACTCCAAGCAGCTGATTTTGCTTTTGACTCTGTACGACTTGTTTTTATGCCGCCCATTTCATACTCAATATTTATTTCTTGTCCTGCAAATTGTTCACTTGGAGGAAATTTGAAAAATGCCATATAAACCATATCACTTCCCATATCCAATACTGTTTTAAATCCTTTTCCATCAACCATAGGAGGTTTATTCGTATAACCTCTTTTCATTAGGTAACCTCTATTATTTGAAAAAACAATTTTGCCAACATTCTTACTGTAAATAGCATTTTTCATCCACTTTGCAGTTTCCTTTTCCATTGCCTCAGCATTTATCTGACCTCTTTTTTGATCAAATAATACCTGTGCAGTCTCTGTATCATAATCGGTAAAACTTGCTTTGTCTTTAGCTGCGACACACAACACTTTATCGTTTTGTGCATATGCATAAATACCAGTAGCAACTTCCATAAAAACCCAGCTATCACGGTTATTTGCTAGATTTGGACAATCTTTATCCGTCATGTAAAAATAATTAAAACCATACTTAGTTTTATACTTTTCTTTTAGCTTACATGTTATAGAGTTTGGTCTACCGCCATAGCCTTTACCTCCCAATTCAACATATAATTGATTGATAATTTCTCCATCTTTTTCTTTTGTAAATTTAAACCCAATTGTACTCTGTCTATCAATGATTTGCTCATTTGTATAGTAAGTTCCTGAAATCCCTGATTCGTCAGAAAAATCATACATTTTTTCTTTACCTGGCTTGTTTTTGCTTTTGGCCGCTTTTGCATCCAATTTGGCCTGCATTTTTTCTTTTAAAGATTGTGCGTTAGACATTCCAACAAACCCAATAAAAGATATTGCTAAGATTAATTTTACCTTTTTCATTTTTCCTTTTTTTTTGATTATTTTTATTTTACAAAACTTCCTTTACTTCCCCTAGATCCATTCGAACCACGAGTATTATAATTTGATGTTTTAGGAGAACCACCACTCCCTGCATTTCCTCCATCATTTAAAACCGTTATTTGAAGTAGAGAGGCTCCATCTCCAGACAGATAAACATCTCCAGCATTTCCTCCGTCACCACCATTACCTCCATCACCACTGTGTTCATGTCTTCCTTCACACCCATTACCACCATTCCCTCCACTTACATTAACCGTAAATATATTTTTGGGGTTGATTTTTGTCTCTGAGAGTAATTCTCCTGTCGATGCATCTGTAGCTGTTACTTGTATAATCTTCTCACCATTAATTGAAAGCGCACTAGCTACAAGGTTTATACTTCTTGCATCTTTCCCATGTCCCCCATTTGGAGAAACCCCAGATGTTGACCCTCTTCCATGTGCTCCACCTCTACCATTATAGTGTAGAAAAACATCGCTTCTATAGTTCAAAGGATAACTAAAATTCCCCTTTACTTTTGAGTCAAACTTTGACCATACTTGAATATCAATTTTATCATAAGGAATCTCTCTGCTGTCATTCGCTACTTTAAAATCTCCACCCGTAAAATCTCCACCGCTAAATGATGTTTCGAAATCAGTATAAGGTGTTTTACCTCCCAAGTTTTTAGTTTTTAAAACTGTACCATTTGTTAAAGTAACTTCCATCCCGATGGATAGTACGCTAAACATTCCTACCTCAGAGGGAGGATCAACTAACTTAAGACTGATTGATTTGATTGATTTTCCTTTTAATGAATTTTCTTCTGCCTCTTTTGCTGCTATTGCTGCATTCGCTTCTTTTCTATCATCACGGGCACCAGATTGTTTATTTTTTATTGATCTTCTGTAGTTGTCTAATAATTCTTTTTCTGTAACATATTTACCTGGACTTCCATTTGTTAAGATGTAATTAATTTTAGCTCCTTTGGCAGCTGACCAAGTATAATAGTATATTTTCTTATCTATTACTGTAACAACGATATTTGCATTTCCTCCGTGATAATAAGCAGGGTGAGAAGGTAAATCAACCTTAAAAAACTCATCCAGAATCCCAACTCGTTTAATTAATATTTTCACAAAGTAATCACCTTCTTTAAACAGCTCAACAGGCCAATTTTTCTTCGCTTTTTCAAAAACGAACTTGTTATAACCTTTTTCCATCATTTTATATACAGAAAAACTACCTGACTCAATTTTCGCTACTTCAATATTTTGATTTTTCTGAGCAACACAAATTACATGTGAAATAAGAAGAAATACCAGTAATACAATTCGTGTCATAGCTTGTTATTGTTTAATTCTGGAACAATATTATGCTATATGTCCATAGGTTAGACAGTTCTTTTAGGAACAGACAATTTACTTCATTAACAGACAAAAAAAGAGGGACTTTCGTCCCTCTTTTAATAAAATCACATGTATAACATGAACTTAACCAGCCGCCAGAAAGTTTTCTAACAACAAGCTATTTTCCCCTTGAGAAAAGTATAAGTACACCCCACTTTCATATTCATTACCTTCTTCATCAGAACCAGACATTGTTGCAGAAAAAACAAGCAACACCTCTTCCCCTTCAATATCTGTAGTTAAATCATCGTAAGTTGCTACTCTTAACTGTTCTAAAAAATCAGAGTCACTAAATGCATCAACAAGTAATTCAGCATCTATAGCATCTGAGCTGGCAAAAGCACTTACTCCTTGAATATTCTTACTTATCACAGCTTCTTTAAAACGGTCCCAATCTTCATCATAGTGAAATCTGCTTTCGATGATTTTATCAATATGTTCCTCTGGTGGGTCAATAACTTTAACAGATTCTACTATTGCACTATCTATCATTTCAGCCTTATCATTAGTTGGAGTAACCTCTTCATCTCCTCCACAAGAAACCATTCCAATTCCAATTGCGGACAAAACCAGGTAATTAACTTTCCTTTTCATATTTATTTTATTATACAAATACTGTTTCAAATTCTGCTTTTTTATATTTCGAAAGCTTTGCTACTATATTATTTTCTAGATTGATTTCTAAATTTGACTTTGAGTAATTCTTCATAAAATCCATATTGATCAACCACGATTTATGGACCCTGAAAAAATTCTTATTCTCAGTAAGAATCGTTTCAAAATGTTTTAAGTTCTTACTTGCAACATACTTTTTACCTATTGTATGTAAGCAACAGTAGGATTCTTTCGCTTCAAATGCTATAATGTTTTTTAAATCAATTTTTGTCTGATAACCTTTATCTGAAATTACAATGCTTTTAACCTCATTCGATTTAAGTGTTTCAGATAGTAAATTGTATTGGTTTGGAACTTTTAATTGAATTTTCTCTGTCAATTTTTCAACAGCTGACTTTAATCGATCTAAATCAATTGGCTTTAACAAATAATCAACTGCCGATATCTCAAAAGCTTTAATTGCATATTTATCATACGCCGTAATAAAGATCATTTCAAAATTAATATCTTCAAAAAAGTTGACTATTTCATAACCAGCATAGTTTGGCATTTCTATATCTAAAAAAACAACTTGTGGATTGAGTTTTTTAATTCCTTTTACAGCTTCTTCAACATTTGAATATTTTCCCAACAATTCAATAGCAGGGCAAAACCTAGCTAATAAATTAGAAAGTACATCACGTGCACTTTCTTCATCATCTACTAATATTGCTGTTAATTTTTTCACCTTTCAAATGTATATCTAATTATTAGTATAGGCGTTTAAAGTTTATCAATAGACCTCTTTAATTCAGGAATGGACATACCTATAAAACTCTCTTTATAGGTATTCTTAGTATAACTGTTGTACCTATTGGCGTACCATCCTCTTCCAAATCCTCGTACACAAAGCCTAATGAACCACCAAAATAATCTTCAAGAATCTCGAACCTTTTCTTTATAGCATTAACCGAAAACGATTCATGTTCAGAACGTTGCCTTTGTTTTATTTCCATTGCTTTTGCCCTACCAATTCCATTATCTGTAATTACACAAACCAATTCTTCTTCTAACCTAAAATCAATCACTATGTTTTTAGCACCTTCTTTATGAAGAAGTCCATGAACCAATGCGTTTTCAATAAAAGGTTGTACCAACATAGGAGGAACCAATATGTCGTCAATCCCATTGGTGTTAATTTGATAGTTAAATTCCTTTTTAAATCGGAGTTTCTCTAACGTTAAATAAAGTTCAATCAATTTTATTTCACTTTCAAATTCGATAAAATCCTTATCTGAATAGTTCAATGTTCTACGCACCAAGTTTGCAAACTTTGTAATGTAGGTATAGGAATTATCAATATCTCCTTTCAACACCAAATCTTGAATAGAATTTAATGCATTAAAAATAAAATGCGGGTTCATCTGAGACTGAATGGCTGTCAATTTAGAGGTGTTTAACTCATTTATTTGAGCTGCTTTTTTTCTATGAGCTCTTAATCGGTACCAAAAATAAATTGAAATAATAGTTAGAAAACCTAGTGCCAGAGCCAAGTAAAACCACCAAGTCAACCAAAAAGGTGAAGCAATGGTAAATGAGAACTCTATCTCTTCACTTTCATTTTCTCTCCAAACAGAAGATACTTTTAATGTATAGTTTCCAGGTGAAAGTGATTTATACTCTATAACATTATCCGAATGCTCATTGTATTGGACCTTATTATCTGCCCCAATCAACTGGTATTTGTATTTTAAATTAGAATAATGTTGAAGGCTAAAAGAGTAAAGTTCAAAGGAAATATTTCGTTGATTATAACCAAAATTAGTTGTTCTGTTAAAATCGATAGGTTTTCCATTTATAAACACTTTTTTAATGCTGATTTCAGGTTTAAAATCAATATCTTTTATACTCTTTAAATTTACATATTGAAGACGCTTATTATGAACAATCCAAATTTGATCATTAACTATACTAAAATCAATAATATTACTCGAATAAATTCCCGAACTAGCATCCAAAAGATGTACTGAAGATCCATCTTCTTCGAGTATTTGTAAACCTTTAGAAGTCCCTAGGTAAATTCTATTATCATATATCTGAATTTGAGAAATATGATTTGAAACTAATCCTGTGAATTCGCTCCAATGATCAATTAATTTATTTTGTTGAAAAATTAAAATTCCATTCTTTTGTGTTCCAACATAAACTTTCCCTTTATGAAAACAAATGTCTTTTGCTGAAACGCTATTTTCATTTAACTTAAAACTAAGTAGTTCTTGATTTTCTTGTAAAATTTTTAAGCCTTTGGCTGATCCAACATAAATTGATTTCATAACCGAATCAAAACCTACGCTATAAGACCTTCCATCAAATAATCTAAAGCTTTTCAATTCCTCACTTAAAAACTCACTGCTTTCTATCATTTTTGATAGCCTATTTTTCCTCTCTGGGTCATAATAAAAACAACCTAAATTTGTTGCAATTAAGTATTGATTATCATAAATCGGAAATACATCTTTAATTGAGTATTCAAATAATTCTTTTTTAGTTTTATCTTCTTCGTTAATTAAAATCATTCTTCCTTGTCCTACAAGAAGCTCTTTAGTTCCTTCTAGATAGTACAATGTCTCAACATTTCGAGTTTTTTTATTTTGAAAATTTGATATTATTCCATTAGAATCTAAACGATAGATTTGTCCATCTTGAGCTCCAAGAAAAAGAGCTCCATTTTTTGTTCTGGTAACTCGTTTTATTTTTTGAGTAGCTTCTAAGGTGTTCTCTTCAAAAGCAAAGTGGTTAGAAACTACAATGATACCTTCTCCAAAAGTTCCCAAAAGAAGGTTTCCGCTATTATCTTTACATACCGTAGATATAAATGTATTCTTAAATATTTTATTTTTGGGCGTAAGAAGTGTTGAGTCTAATTCGTATAATCCTACTGATAAATCTGCAATCCAAACTTTTTCATTAGACGAATATATTCTGGGAAATGAGTTATTGTTCATGAATTGTAGATCTATAGTTTCAACAGTCTCAAAATTTTCATTAAAACGTACAAAAGATGTTTCTACTCTATCAAACCCATACAGTTCATTTTGGAAATAAAAAAAAAATTGATTAGTCATCTTTTTATTCCTACGAACACATGTAGTAATACCGTTTCGTATTTGAACTAAATCTCCTAATTGAGTATTTACAAGTATCGAACCATCTTCTAATTCACAGGGATAATAGTAATACCCAAATTCATCCTCTACAGAAACTAACTCTCCATAATCTTCCCCTGTAGTAACCCTCAATAAACTTTTAGTTGTTATTATTAATTCATTTTGATCATCTATAATAATAGACATATCTGATCCGATAAATTCATCTGGAATTTGGTAATATAATTGACAAACAGTATTTTTTATCCTAAAAACTTGGCCGCTGAGGTTATTACAATATATATTTCCATTACTATCTTCAACAAGAGAAAACACTGATGAGCCAAGCATTTCTTTACACTCAAGCTTATGAAACTTATAACCATCGTGATAGATTACACCTGCATCGGATGCAATCCAGTAATCCCCATTTGAATGATGATGAATTCCATAAATTTCAATTCCCTCCAATTCTTCTGCTCCCCAAATAAAATGTGCAGGTTGCTGAGCAGGAATTAGTATCTGGAAAAAACAACAAACAACTAACAGAATTAAACGCATACCGGAGGTTGTTTCTTTGTTGAAATTGGGAATTAATGCACCTACAAAATGAATAAAAATTAGTATGGAAACCTAGTTTTCCTCGAGGTATTTTTTCAATTTTGAAAGACCTGTTTCATAATCAGGACCTAAAAACTTATTCATAAAATTTCCAAAAATTCTTGATATAGGATTCATTCCATTATCCGCCTCAAAATCCCAAGTTACTTTAATTTCTTCATCTGATAACCTCTCAATGTAAGTTGAAACATATGCGGTACCTCTTTTATGAAATGCCAGTGAAGATTTCACTTTTAAACTATCGGACTCTACAATTTCCATGTTTCCTTTACTTACTGTTTTAGGATCTCCTTCCCACGCATAAGTAGCTCCAACTCCTTCGTTAATATCATTGTATTCATGTTTAGCTTTGAGATCTTTTTCTGTCCAAGGAGACCAATTATTGACAAAATTCTTCAAACTATTCAATTGAACAAATGCCTTCTCTGGATTACTTTTAATCGTAATAGACCGCTCCATTTTGGCTATGCGTGGTGATAAAAAACCAATAATTAACACCAATACTATAAGTGCGCCGAGAACGATAAATGTGATAAATAACATATTTAATCTGTTTTTTTATGAATAACAAATATATCATTTTAAATAGTATTACCCAACCTCTCTATTTGATTAGGGTTCGAACTTATTCTCGTTCCCATTTTGAAACTATTTTCAAAAATAATAGTACTTTGTTTTGCATAGTACCTTTTTTTGTACTTATATTTGCATAACCAAGTTCTATATACTTGAATTATGAAAGTAGAAAACACAAAAGCACAAATGCGCAAAGGAATACTAGAATACTGTATTCTTTCCGTACTTAACAAAGGTGAGGCTTACCCTTCAGAGGTTATATCTGAATTGAAAGAAGCTAAAATGATAGTAGTTGAAGGAACTCTCTACCCATTGTTGACTCGATTGAAAAACTCAGGTTTTCTAACCTATCGATGGGAAGAATCAACTTCTGGGCCACCAAGAAAATATTACTCCTTAACTGCGGAAGGAAAGAAATTCTTAAGCGAATTAACAATTACATGGAACGAATTAAATGATGCCGTAATACGCATTACGAAATAATATTAAACAAGAATTATCATGAATAAAACAATCTCAATAAACATAGCAGGATTCTTCTTCAACATTGAAGAGAAAGGATATGAAATGCTTCACTCCTACTTTGAGTCCATTAAAGTAAACTTCTTAAACGCTGAAGAAAGAGATGAAATAATGCACGACATAGAAGCGCGTGTTGCAGAACTTTTTCAAGCAGAACTTTCCGCTTCCAAGGAAGTTCTCACACTTGCTGATGTCGAAAAAATCATTTCTATAATGGGGGAACCTAACGATTATAGAACGGATGACGAAACTGATAGCAGCTACCAGCAAGAATCTTCAAATGCTTCTGAAGAAACACTCAACAAAAGGCTATTCAGAGATAAGGACAATGCAACGATAGGTGGTGTCTGTAGCGGACTTGCTGCATACTTCAATTTAGACCCTGTATTGTTCAAGTTATTCTTTGTACTACTATTCATTTTAGGAGGTTCAGGTATATTTATCTATATCATTATGCTGTTTATTATTCCTGAAGCAAAAACCACAGCGGAAAAGCTTCAAATGAGGGGAGAAAAAGTAAACATTGATAGTATTAAGAAACAATTTCATGATTTTAAGGATGATATAAAAAGTAGAGCAAACGAAACTAAAGTGAGATACAAAGTTAAGAACGCAGTAGACAAAGGTCTTCATGCTTCTCATGGATTTGCTCGTGCTATTTCAAAAATAATAGGATTTGGGTTGGTATTAGGAGGCTTTTTTATTGGGTTTCTTGTTGTAAGTATCTTAATCGGAGAAACTGGATTTTTCCCACTATGGGGAGAAAGAAGTTCTGAAAGCCTCACTAACTTGATGGATGTATTGTACCAAACACAATTCCAATCTTCAATTACATTTTTCTCTATATTATTAGTTCTTTTTATACCAATAATAGGCGCAATATATTCAGGGTTCAAATTGTTATTTGAGATTAAAAGTAACTTTAAAACCATGGGAATTGCAGTTTCTATAATATGGTTTCTTTCTATTGGAATTTGCACTATTACAGGAGTACAGCTCGGAATGGAATTTAGAGAAGAATCAGAAGTTAGGGAAGAAATTGCAATCAACTCTAATCCAGATGTACTTAATATTGAAATCAACGATGATAAAATATTCTCAAATCATGTAAATTATGATAGTCCTTTCAGATATTCACAACTAGTACAGATTGATGATGAAAGTATCTTTTTAGGTACACCTTCATTAAATATAATTGAGAACGAATCAGATAGTATATTTGAAATTGAAATTGTGAAGATAAGTAGAGGTCTTTCACAAAGAGAGGCTATTTACAAAGCCGAAAACATTGAATATAAAATTGACGTCCAAGGAAATAACGTCAATCTATCTCCTATTCTATCGATTGACATAGCAGATAAGATGAGAGGCCAGGAAGTTTTGGTTATTGTTAAAGTCCCTGCAGGAAAATCTGTCCACTTTGGAGAAAACATAAGAAGAATGCCTCCAATTGAATGTACAGAGTGCTTAACAATAAAAGAAAATAAGTTTAAAAACTCCACTTGGAAAATGGAGAACAATAAATTACAATGTATAGAATGCGAGTAATGTTTATTGGGTTGTTTTAATAAACAAAAAAGGGGCTGCCGTAATGGTAGCCCCTTTTTAATTAAAATCTAATGAATATATTTCTCTATAGCTCTGAGTTTAGAACCTCCTCTAATTTTTCATGCAGCTCTTCACCTCTTAAGTTCTTTGCTATAATTACACCATCCTTGTCTAAAAGAATTGAGTGAGGAATACTATTTACTCCATACATTTGACCCACTTCGTTTGCCCAACCTTTTAGGTCACTTACTTGTGACCAAGTTAATCCATCTTTATCAATAGCCGCAATCCATTTATCACCGTTATCATCTAAAGAAACCCCAAGAATATCAAATCCCATGTCGTGGTATTTATTATAAGCAGCAACTACATTTGGATTTTCTTTTCTACATGGTCCGCACCAAGATGCCCAAAAATCAACTAACAAATAGTTGCCTCTAAAACTTTCTAAAGAAATTGGGTTACCCTCTGGATCGTTTTGAGAGAATAATGGAGCTATTGCTCCGATTTCCGTTGTTCTCATTTTGTCTAATCTTTCTTGCATTGAGACAATGTATTTAGAACCTTGAATATCTTTAGAAAAAGTTTTAAGAGTTGAATCAATTTGGTTTGCTGTAAAAGCACTCAACAAATTTGTTACAGTCAAATAGGGAGCGATAACACTTGACGTGTTACTTCCTATATATTCCATAACAAAATCATTTCTTTTCTCTGAAACAGCCCCATAATCAATATCAATTTGATTCATAGTAGCTGTATCACCCGTTTTTTCAGCTGTCATATATGCATCGTATAATACATCCATTTCTTTATAAAAAACTTCATTTTCATCATTAAAAGCGTTTACAGCATCTTGCATAGAAGATCCTTCAATCTTAACACTATCTCTATTTAAAGAAGTACCTGAAATAGATATTTCACTGTTTTCCACAAACAATGAAATATATTCTTTCTTATCATCAAACCTTAAATACCATACTTCTGGCAACTCTAATTCTCCACTAAAAGTGAATTTACCATCAACTACTTCAACAGAATCTTTGTGCTCCCAATTTCCTTTTACATATTGTGATAAATATGCTTTAGAAATAGCAGCACCTTCCAAATCACAATTAATTGTGTACCCGTTACTTTCTGTTACATTTTTTTCGTCAGTTAACTCATCTGACGTTGTACTTTCTGAACAAGAAACAAAGGCTAGAGTAGTAAGTCCTATAATAAATATGTTTTTCATTTTTTACTTTTATTTTTTACAATTATACCAAATTCATTTAGCATTATTATGATTATCCTTTACTTATTGTTTGTATTAATATTCGTTAAAATTTAAATCCTAAAACGCTACTCGATTGTCCATCGGATGCCTCCATACACCATTCTACCAAAAACTGGAGCCCAAATTAACGAGCTATCAAAATATTCACCGTAAGGATTATCTGCCTGGATAATTGGAGATTCTTGTGTGAAATTTGTTAAATTTTCTCCACCTAAATAAAACTCAAACTTCTTTGAAAACACCTTTGTAATTTGTGTATTCACCAATACATAAGAAGGTGAAGAACTTCCAACAGTATACTGCTCAGGGTTTAAACTGGTCGATGGAATGCGCTGCTCTCCAACTAATTGGGTAGTTACATCAAATTTCCACTGCCCTTCTTTTTTATTCTTTTTTGTCTCATAAGATAAGTTTACGAATCCTCTGTTTTGTGCCAATAATGGTTTTGACAGCATTCCTACTTTAAAATCTTTTTGAACGTCTAAAAAACGATAAGCTAAACGAATATCCATCCTTTTAGAAATATCATAATTTAACTCAATTTGAAAAGAATTTGAATAGGATTGTCCATCTAGATTATAGAAATAAACTTCCTGAGGGTGATAATCCAAATCTACAATTACCTGGTTTTCAAATAAAGTGTGGTAAAAATCGATGTTAATATTCCCTTCTCTAAATAGGATTTCAAAATCTTGATTAAACCCAAACCCAAAATTCCAAGCACTCTCTTGTTTTAAACCAAAACTAGGAAGGTTAACATCGTTTTCAATAATCCAATTCCTAGATGTTGCGAGTAACCCCACATTTTCCATAATTAAGTTTGGGGTTCTTCTGCCTCTTCCAACTGAAACTTTTAAAGCATTCTTTTCTGTAAAATTATATCGCATATTAAACCTAGGTGTTATAAATCCTCCATAAACAGAATGGTAATCTGCACGAACTCCAGCAACAATCCCTAACTTAGATTTTGTCAAATTGTATTCAAAATAAGCACCTGGGACAATTTCTTCAAGGTTATATTGCTGAACTATAGAAGAATCGTTATTCTGAAGAGATTCATCATACAGGTCATAAACAGCACTAACCCCTGTTCTAAACGTTTGCTCATCCTTTTTACCTATTTCGTCTTGATAAATAAAATTAGCATATCCACTTGTCTGGTTACCTAAATATTGCCTATTTCCAAATAGCGATTGATGATCATGATATACTCCAGAAAACTGTACAGCTATACTTTTGTACTTTTCATCAGGAAACAAATACCCAATTTTAGCAAAAGCTTGACCTCTATTAGTTGTTGAAGAAACTTTATAAGGGTCAATTGAATTATCTGCATTTAGCTGCGTATCTGTAACCCCTTTTCCTGCAAGACTACTAAATTTTAATGCCCCTATGCCATATTCCATATGCAGTACTGGCCCTGCATAATTCCATTGATTATGAATAATAAAATTTTCAGCTAAAGGCCTATCTAAAAACCCGTCTTTATTATTGTCAATTTCCAAAGCTTGATATTTGGCATGCAATAACAAAGTCGACTCCCATCTTTTAGTAATTACTTTATCTAAATTTAAGTTAAGCTCCATTCTTCCAGCTTGATTCCCAAAAAGATTTAAATGTAACTTCTCCGCATTACCAGGTTTCTTCCAGTCCAAATTGATTTGACCTGTCATACTTTCATATCCATTCACTACAGACCCTGTACCCTTAGAAATTTGAACTGAATTAATCCAGCTGCCAGGAACGTATTCAAAACCATATATTGTTGAAAGCCCCCTAATCATAGGAATATTATCTTGCATTATCTGAACATATTTTCCAGATAAACCAAGCATTTGAATTTGCTTTGTTCCTGTAACTGCATCTGTAAAGCTTGCATCAATTGAAGGGTTCGTTTCAAAGCTTTCTGCTAAATTGCAACAAGCGGCTTTTCGTAATTCCCCTTCATTCATAGTATGTGCATTTCTCGGGTCAAATTTAGATATTGTGTAATTTCCTTTCTTTACAAACACCTCTACTCCAGGAAGAATGCTTCCGTTTTGTAACACAATACTCAATAGTTGTTTCTTTTTAGGAATCTCAATTGTATCTGGTTCAAACCCAATAAACGTAACTACTATTTGTGTATATCGGTTTGAACTCTCAAGTTTAAAATAACCATCTGGATCTGTAGAAACCCCAATGGCTGTTCCTGGGAAGTGAATATTTGCTCCTGGTAATGGAGCAACAGAATCTTTCGAATAAAGTTCGTAAACATGTCCTTCTACTATTGTAGCTGTATTCTTTTGTGAAAATGCAAAAGAAGAAATCAATAGAAAAAATACAGTTACAACTTGTTTAGTTGTAGCTATCATAACTATTAGTGTTTTTCTACAGCTTTATATTTACAACAACTATTCAGTTTGTTATATACCTCAGACTTTGCCTTAACCTTATCAGTATCATGTCCAACATCAGCTATTAGTTGATGAATTTGAAGCTCTGTGAACTTGGTGGTATTATAGACAACTCTACAATTATCTGTTTTAGAATTCCATTCAGCAAGTCTTATTCCACTCACATCCAAAGCTCCTTCTATACGGTTCTCGCACATTCCACATACTCCAGATACCTTAAAGTTTATTTCTTGATACTTACTTTGTTTTTGTCCAAAAGTTGTTATTGAAATTACACTAAGTAATACTATTAATAGATTTTTCATTGTTTTAATTTTTTATTGTTAATTCTAAATATGGCTATTCATTATAGAAAAGCATAACTATGCTACATGTTCGTAGCTAACAACAAAAATCAAATTAAGAAAGACTGTATTAGTACAGGGATATCCCGATCGGGAATTGGCGGTGAATAGTGAGAATATTCAGTAATATTCGTATTCTCTACTAATAAAACAGGATTGAAAATAGCGTAAATTAATGCCGAAGCAAATAGCAAATCTGGATTCAAAGAAACATCTTCAATTTGTGTTGTGTAATCAAAATCTAGTTGAAAAAACTCCGTTTCATCTTGGCAACAACCTTTTTTCTCTTGTTTTACAGGTTTGTGACAACATTTGTGTGTAACCTCGGTTTCACAAGTACATTCACCACTATCAACATAATAGGACTTAATAACACCTTTTTTCTTACATATATGCGTATTAACAGAAATCCCTATTGAAGAAATCAACACTGTTAAAATAAGAAATATTGCAACTATTTTTTTCATCCTTAATACAAATATACACAAATTTGATTTTCTAATTTCAAGATTAACATATTAATAACATTCATTATTAACCAGTTACCATTTAACTTAATTGATTAAATATTTCATTTTAAACTTACCAGAATCTATAGATTGCGTAGTTTTGTTTTTCATTCCGATGAATATAAAATATGAATGTTAACGAAATTGAAAGCAAGGTCTTAAACTATCACAAGGAAGGAAAAAAAATGTTTGTTACATCATCGTTTCAAACACATAGTATTCCCTTGTTACACATATTAAGCAAAATTGATGCACCTGTGGATGTCTTGTTTATCAATACTGGTTTTCATTTTCCTGAAACGATTGTTTTTAGAGATCAAATCGCTGAACAATTTGGTTTAAACATAATAGATGTTCGTTCATTGGTTCCAAAAAACTTACAACGAAACCCTGAGGGTCAATTTTACTTTACCACAGAACCGGATTATTGTTGTCAAATTAATAAAACACAACCATTGGAACCCTTTTTAATGCAATATGATGTTTGGATAAATGGGGTTCGAGCAGATCAAAATGCTAACAGAAAGAGTATGCAAATTGAGCAAGAAGCTCCGCACAACACAATGCGTTTCCATCCCGTATTAGATTGGAATTCAAAAATGATTTACGAATACCGACAGGAGCATAAATTACCTGAACACCCATTGGAGGCACAAGGGTATTTAAGCATTGGTTGCGAACCTTGTACTCGTAAGTTTGATATAAACGATGAGCGCAGTGCTCGATGGTTTGGAATGAACAAAACAGAATGTGGTTTACATACTGATTTAGCATCTAAATAAAGAAGAATGAAAGTATTAATTACAGGAGGAGCAGGATATATTGGAACAGAACTAGCTGCTATTTTAAATAAAGATTCATCTATAAGTGAGGTTGTAATTTATGACAATCTATCTCGTGGGAACTATAATCTTTTTATAGGTCAGACTAAACTATCAGGTAATAAACTTCGTTTTGTAAAAGGGGAATTGCTAGATACTAGAAAACTTAAAAAAGAGCTAGTAGGCATTGATGTAGTATACCATTTAGCAGCCAAAGTAACTACTCCTTTTGCTGATCAAAACCCACATGAATTTGAACAAGTAAACCATTGGGGAACAGCTGAACTTATATACGCTATTGAAGAAAGTAACGTCAAGCAATTTATCTATTTGAGCAGTACATCTGTATATGGAGCTTCTGATAAAACTTTAAATAGTGAATCGAATCTTAATCCAAAAACCTTTTATGGAATTTCTAAAATGAGAGGAGAAGAACATGTTAAACGGTTAATCAACTCTTCTGTAAAAACTTTCATTTTAAGATGTGGAAATGTATATGGTTACAGCAAGAGTATGCGATTTGATTCGGTCATCAATAAATTTATGTTTGAAGCTAACTTTAATAAGCAAGTTAGAATATATGGCAATGGAAATCAAAATCGTTCTTTCATTCACATTGACAGATTGAAGTTTGCATTAGCGAATATTATTCAATCAGATATTAAACCTGACACTTACAATCTGACTGAAAGCACATTTTCTATAAATGAAATAATCGATGTTGTAAAAGAGATTTATCCTGAAATGGAAATGCTTTTTGTTAACCAAAATATGAAGTTGAGGGAATTAAAAATCGATTTCGATACCCGATTAAACTCCCTAGCCAATTTTCAAAAAAATGCTTTACATGAAGATTTATCAGATTTTAAAACCCAGTTTACTTTTTAAGTAATTCTTTACACTTTAAATACATTATCCTACATTAAAGTTCATACCTTAGTCATAGAATGAATAAGGAACATTTAGAAAACACGGAAATTATCCTTGATGTAGAAGGTATGACTTGCGCTAACTGTGCTACTGGAGTTGAAAACCAATTAAAAAAGTTAGGCGCAGAGGACATCAAAGTTAATTTTGCTTTGGGTGAAGCTTCCTTTATTGCTCCCAAAAATATTTCTCCTGAAGAAATGGCAGAAGGAGTTTCTAAAATCGGATATAAATCAAATATTCGTGAATTTGATAAAGAGGAACAACAAGGATTGTCTTCCATTGAAAAGAAATTTTGGTTTAGTTTAATTTTTACGATTCCTTTAATGTCTCACATGTTTTTGCCTCATGATTCATTCATGCAAAATCCTATCTTACAAGTTTGCTTGGCATTTCCAGTATTCCTATTAGGCGTTTTTCATTTTGGAAAAAGTGGTTTATCTTCTTTACGTACTGGTGCTCCAAACATGGATGTCCTCATTTTTATTGGTTCTGCTTCTGCATTCTTTTACAGTAGTTGGGGCGCATATACATTTTATGGAACAGCTACAGCGCATGATTTTTTATTCTTTGAAACATCTGCTTCAATTGTTTCTTTGGTTCTATTAGGTAATGTATTTGAACATCGATCCATTGCTAAAACAACTTCTGCCATTAAAGATTTATCTGCTATGCAGGTCAAAACTGCCATGCGATTCAATTCGAATGGTGAACCTGAAGAAATAATCTATAGTGCTATTAACGTTGGTGATTTATTATTGGTAAATACGGGAGATGGGATTCCCGTGGATGGAGTAATAATGGAAGGAAATAGTACAATTGATGAATCCATGATTTCTGGGGAAAGCATTCCTTTAAACAAAGAAAAAGGAGACAAAGTTGTAGGAAGCACAATCCTTACGGATGGAAATATTATTATTAAAGCAGAAGCTATAGGAAGGAATACCGTTCTTTCTAAGATTATTGATTTGGTTAAAAATGCACAACAAAACAAACCTGACATTCAAAGACTTGGTGATAAAATCAGTGCTATTTTCGTTCCTGTTGTTCTTGGTATTTCGCTTATAACATTTCTCGTTTCAAAATTTGGATTCGATCTTAGTACACAACAGAGTATGCTACAAGCAATTGCTGTATTAGTAATCTCTTGTCCATGTGCTATGGGACTTGCTACCCCAACAGCCGTAATGGTAGGTATAGGACGTGCTGCGAAGAAAGGAATCCTTATAAAAGGAGGTAGTACTTTAGAAGAACTAGCTAAGACAAAGACAATTATTTTTGATAAAACAGGGACGCTAACAACAGGAAATTTCACAATTAAATCTCTAAACATAATAGCGGGTGAAGAACAAGAAATTATAGACTTGTTATTCAATATAGAAAACAGAAGTTCTCACCCCATTGCAAAGTCTGTAGTTGAAAATTTAAAAGAGAAAGCTGAGCTAATAACACTATCTGAAATTGAGGAAATAAAAGGGATTGGATTATCTGCATCAGATAGTAATGGTAACAAATGGCAAGTCGGTTCCTACAGAATGGTTAGTAATATAACTGATGATAAGCTGCATGAAATCTATGTCATTAAAAATGATCAACTGGTCGCAACTCTTGATATTGAAGATGAAATAAAATCAAATGCGAAACAGATAATAGCTGACCTGACTAATCAAGGTATTGAAGTCGTTCTTTTAAGCGGCGACAAACAATACAAGTGCGATTCACTCGCTAAAACATTAAATATTAAAACCGTTATAGCAGAACAATTACCCGAACAAAAACTGATTAAAGTTGAAGAATACGCAACAAAAGGGAATACTGTAATGGTTGGAGATGGTGTAAACGACGCTCCTGCCCTAGCTCGAGCTACTGTTGGCATTTCATTTGGAGATGCAACAGATGTATCTATGAACACTGCTCAAGTCGTTTTATTAGGGGCAAACGGGATTGACAAGTTGATTGAAGCTTTGCATTTAAGTAAACTTACCTTAAAGACAATTAAGCAAAATCTATTTTGGGCATTCTTTTACAATGTAATGGCCATTCCAGTTGCTGCTTTTGGATTTTTAAGCCCAATAATTGCTACTGCAACAATGGGTATGTCAGACGTTGTGGTGATTGGAAATTCAATCTTTTTAAAAGTGAAAAAATAACACCTGTTTCTAACTGTTACTTAATACAGTTAGCAAAACACAACTTTGAATTATAAATTAGTCCTATAAAATAGATAGTTATATCTATAAATAACTGACGTTAAACTAAAAAATTAATTTTCTTCAATTTATATAAGTATTTTACAAGTTCTCTTAAAGAGAATCTTCGTACATATATGAACATGAAAAGTTATTTCTTCTTTCTTTTAATTTGTCTACTTTGCAATAGCGCACTTGCTCAACCTGCCAATGATAATTATGCTGCTGCTTTCGACGTAACAGCAAGTATCAATGGTTGTTCTGCAGATGCTGCTTACACTAGTATTGGTGCTACTGCTGACTTAAATCCTGGTAGTTGCTGGAATAATTCCGGTCCTCTTTATAATGTTTGGTTTAAATTCACTGCTCCGGCTTCAGGAGAAATTAACATTACAGTGGATAGAGGCGGTTCCAAAGGGACACAGAGAAGAACGCAATTGGCTTTATGGGAAGCAGATGGAACTACTGAAGTCAGTTGTAAAGTTTATACCTATAACGACGAAGATGTTGTAGTAGGGTCAACTTCGCTTACACCTGGTAACACTTATTACATCTCAGTAGATGCTTTTAACGCTAGTTATGATGGATCATTCACTTTGTGCTTAGATGATCAGGTAGATTACGATTATTACGAAGGAGCTATTGATGTAACTGGTATCATAAATGGCTGTTCTGCAGATGCTGCATATACTACTCTTGGTGCCTCTCCTGATCAAAATGCAGGTTCTTGCTGGAACAACTCTGGTCCATTATTCAATCGTTGGTTCAAATTTACTGCTCCAGCTTCAGGTAACATTAACGTTACAGTAGACAGAGGTGGAACTAAAGGGACACAAAGAAGAACGCAATTGGCTTTATGGGAAGCAGATGGAACTACTGAAGTCAGTTGTAAAGTTTATACCTATAACGACGAAGATGTTGTAGTAGGGTCAACTTCGCTTACACCTGGTAACACTTATTACA
>Ga0316204_10001653_pt1 | contig 57565 bp, 62 predicted proteins | sample 6monrhotite_MG_2_FD_205661 | JGI IMG/M metagenome (GOLD analysis project Ga0316204, IMG submission 205661) | Microbial mat bacterial communities from mineral coupon in-situ incubated in ocean water Damariscotta River, Maine, United States -... | ecosystem: Environmental > Aquatic > Marine >...
TGCAGGCACCGCACGGGTGCGCTAATCCCGCCGACGGAGACGTGGCCGAGTGGTCGAAGGCGCTCCCCTGCTAAGGGAGTATGGGTCATAAGCCCATCGAGGGTTCGAATCCCTTCGTCTCCGCCATTGCCTTCGGTTAAGTATTTGATTGTATTAGGTTAAACCTATTTATTGAAAAGTTGGGCCCATTTTCAGGCCCACTTTGGGGCAGGCATTCTTCAATTATTACAATTTGGTAACCTTGTGGCGTTTCATGCTGTTCCACTATGTCTCATAGCTTGAAATAACAATTTTGTAACCATTCTTGGTTAGCTCTGTACCCAATATAAGCACCTCCGGAATACTGGTCGAGTCTCCAACGGAAGCAAATGGAGACAATGTGGATTTTTTGATTTTTGAGTCTATTGCCGTAAAACTATATTGCCCCTTTGTATAATAATCAGCAGTAAACATACTAACATTCCCACATTACACTACATCATCATAACTTAACACTTCTTAGCCGTAACGCATTACCAATAACAGAGACAGATGATAGGCTCATGGCGGCGGCGGCAATCATGGGGGAGAGTAAGATGCCAAGGACTGGATAGAGAACGCCTGCCGCAATGGGGACACCTACCCCATTATAAATGAAAGCAAAGAACAGGTTTTCCCTAATATTTCTCATTGTAGCTTTTGACAATTTATGGGCGCGAATGATACCGCGCAAATCACCTTTAAGCAGGGTGAAACCTGCGCTCTCGACAGCCACATCTGCGCCTGTACCCATGGCAATGCCGACATTGGCTTGCGCGAGTGCGGGCGCGTCGTTAACACCGTCGCCTGCCATGGCAACTATCGCGCCCCCAGCTTGAAGTTCTTTGATAAGAGCGGCTTTGTGCTCCGGCAGCATATCGGCGCGCACTTCGTCTATGTCCAGTTTATCGGCGACGGCCTTGGCAGTAGTGACGTTATCACCTGTCGCCATAATGATTTTAAGGCCAGCTTTGTGGAGATCGTTGATAGCTTCTTGGGTTGTGTTTTTGATAGGGTCAGAAACCGCGATAAGCCCTGCGAGCCTGCCTTCTATGGCCACAAACATGGCGGTCTTGCCTTCAGCCCGCATTGTCTCTGCTTGATCGCCTAGGTTTGACGGATCAAGGCCCAGAGTTTCCATCATACGGGAATTGCCCAAGGCGACCGCCTTATTTGATACAATGCCTTTAACGCCCTTGCCTGTTACGGCTTCAAAATTTTTGGCTTTGGAGAGCTTGATACCGCGGTCTTCAACGCCGCGTACAATGGCTTCCGCAAGAGGATGTTCACTGCCTATTTCGAGGGACGCTAGCAGTTTCAAGAATTCTTGTTCATCAAAACCGTCCATTGGGCTTACATCTGTTAAGGCTGGCTTGCCCATTGTCAAAGTTCCAGTTTTATCGATGATAAGCGTGTCTACTTTGGCAAAATTTTCCAAGCTTTCCGCATTTTTGACAAGAACACCCGCCATGGCACCCTTGCCTGTGGCTACCATAATCGACATGGGCGTGGCGAGGCCGAGCGCACAAGGGCAAGCAATGATCAGTACCGAAACTGCGGCAATGAGGGCGTAAGCTAGCGCTGGGCTAGGCCCCCATATTGACCATGCAATAAAGGCGAGGATTGCTGACAGCACAACAAGCGGAACAAAATACGAGGAGACCTTATCGACCGTTTTTTGAATGGGTGCGCGCGATCTTTGTGCTTCCGCGACCATGTTGACGATTTGCGATAGAGTGGTGTCGCCGCCGACACGTTCAGCCTTGAGAATAAAACTGCCTGTGCCGTTTATCGTACCGCCGGTAACATCGTCCTGGGCCTGTTTTTTGACAGGCAATGGTTCACCCGTCAGCATGGACTCGTCAACGGATGAACTGCCCTCAAAAACGGAGCCGTCTACCGGAATTTTATCGCCTGGGCGAATGCGTAAATGATCACTGACTTTAACATCTTCCAACGGGATCTCTTCTTCGCTACCGTCAGCGCGAACAATGCGCGCCATTTTAGGCGCCAGATCGAGCAATGCGCGGATAGCGCCGCCCGTGCGCTCTCGTGCTCTAAGCTCCAAGATTTGGCCCAACAACACGAGCACGACGATGACGGCAGCAGCTTCAAAATAGATAGCAACGATGCCGTCCTCTTGCCTAAACCCGTCCGGGAATATGCTGGGCAGACTCGTCGCCACGACGGAGTAAGCCCACGCCGCGCCCGTGCCCAGCGCGATCAGGGTAAACATATTAGGACTACGATTAATCACAGATGCCCATCCACGCTTGAAAAATGGCCATCCGCACCATAGCACAACGGGTGTTGCTAACATGAGCTCAAGCCAAACGGATATGCGCCTTGGAATAAACTTCTCGGTAGGCAGGCCGATAAATGGCCCCATGGCTAAAATCAGGACAGGAATCGCTAAAATCAGTCCAATCCAGAAACGTCGTGTGAAATCATCAAGCTCCGTTGTGTCGGCGGCACCGCGCACAATACCCGCGGGCTCAAGTCCCATGCCGCAAATCGGGCAGGAAGATGCTTTTACGTCCCGTACCTCGGGGTGCATAGGGCACGTATAAACCATGCCGTCAAAATCCGGCGGTACCTTATCATACTTCCCGGGAGGCGCGGCAGTGGCTGCATTTACTGAGCAACATTCGTGGTCGCCATGGTCTTTTCCAGCATGTTCATTATCGCCATCCTCGATTTCTGACTCGAGCTTTAAAAACATACCGCAAATAGGGCAATTACTTTTCTCGATATCACGCACTTCGGGGTGCATGGGGCAGGCATAAGTCGCGCCGTCGAAATCTACTGGGACTTTGTCGTAACTTTTATCCGTATCTGCCTTCTCATGTGGATGACTGTGATCTTTCATAATTCAGGCTTTCTATTTGTGTTAAATGACATTCAAATCATCCGCGCCCATATCGCGATGTTCTTTTTCCAGCTGTAGTGTTGAAAAATAAAAACCGAATTTGGTTTTAAGTAAGTCTTCTGCTGCTCTCAAAATGGTCTCGGATTGTTGTATATCTTCTATCTGTAAATGAGCAGAAAAGATGTTCTGGTTTGAAGTAAGTGTCCATGCATGTAAGTGCGTAACACTTTTTATACTTGGTAATGCCAAAAGCTCCTTTTTAATTTTTTCAATATCCACACCCTTGGGAACGGTCTCCATAAAGATATCGAGAGCATCTTTAATTATTTTATAGGCTGCCCAGAACAGAACCAATCCAAATGCCATGCCCAATATGGCATCGATCTGCGTATAACCTGTCAGCATAATAACAATAGCGGCGATGATTATCAATATACTACCAACAAACGTCTGTAAGATATGCCAATATGCCCCTTTCATGTTTATATTGGTTTTCTGGCTTCTATAGATGAGCCTAAAGGAAATCGCTTCGGTGATCAGTCCGCCAAAGGCCGCTAAAAACATGATACCCGTTGGCAGTTCAACCTCTTTGCCTAGGCGCATATAGCCCATATACAGAACGTAAATAGCCATGAGTAGCAAGAAAACACCGTTCAAAAGTGCGCCTACAATTTCTGCACGTTTGAACCCGTAGGTGGCGGCCATCGTCGCAGCTTTGCCGGAAATGCGATTGGCAATGAAAGCGATGAGAATACCGCCAACAGCCGAGAATGTGTGAAAAGCGTCCGATATTACGGCAATAGACTGTGAGTAAAACCCAAGCGCCAACTCGACTATAAAATAAATACCAGTCAGCCATCCTGTGATTTTCAAAATACGAGCATCCGCATTGATGCCGTGAAAATTACTGCTGCCTGTTTGGTGTTGGCTATGGTCTTTCATCGCGAAACCCTAAACCGATAGAACTTCTTTTAGTAGCGCCTGATCAAATGCCCCTTGCCCCATATATTTAAAAGAGAAATAAATTGTGCAGAGCATCGTCAGTAAAGAGCCTATTATCAGTATTCGGCCAGCCCATTTTTGATAAAGGTTATCTTTGGTTTCGGGCTTGCCCAGGATTATCAATCCCCAAGCAATCAGCGCCAATTCCAGTAAGAAGGCAATCTCAGCCGCGAACATTAACATAGTCTCTCTCCGTTGTAACATTTGCTGTTGTTAGCCATAATACGCAACAGAACGTCTATGCCCTCATGATAGATTGTTAAGCTATGCGAGTTTGGCTTTTAACCGGAGAGCACGCTTTTCAATCAGGTGCCAAGACAGCCCGGCAAGGATTATAAATATAGGTGTTGAAACGGCCATGAGCGCGAACGGGCCAAAGTCTGGTCTTAGATACATGACGACCTGCATCACGGGGTAGTGCCATATATACAGCCCGTAAGAATAGTCTGGAATACGTATGAGGGCTGGCACAGATTTTTGTGGAAGCCCCAATTTCATTAGCAGGCCAGCAAGCGCAATATTAGCCGTAATTTCGCCGAGGAACGTTGAACCTAAGAGGGCGAATACGCCCAATAAAAAGATGATGACGAGCCATGATGGATTACGAAGATATGGTGCATGCCATAAAACCATTCCCATTAAGAAGGCAGAGGATAGTCTTAAGAATGGTAGGATTGAAGCTGGCAACATCTCCACATCGACAATAAACGGCAAAAGAATATAAGCGGTCTGGAACACAAGAAAAATAAAAACCGTTCGCCATAACTTGGTCACAGCGCCGATAACAAAGGCAAGGCCTGCCATGACATAGGCAATAATTTCAAAACGGATTGTCCATAGAGGGCCGTTAAAATCCGCTTCGTTATTCCCTGCAAATATTCCGCCAGGTGCCCCTTGCGGATCACCGAGTGTTAAAACCCGCAATACATATTTCCAAGTATCGCCAGTCCACATATTCTCTATACCTGCTGGTTTTGAAAAGAATGGAGCAAAAATAAACGCAAAAACCAAAAGTAAAACGATCAAAGCGGGATAAATACGCAGGATGCGTGACACCGTATAGGTCTTGATATTCCGCCGTGTATGTAGACTTTTTGCTATGAGCAGCCCGGATAAAATGAAAAACCCGTTCACGGCCATATAGCCGCCCGTCCAGTTGTGAATGCGAAAGGGCTCATATCCCGTAGGAAGTATCCACATATGACCAAGAGCAACGAGCCCTGCAAGCACCCAACGTAGAAGCGTTAAGTGATTAGCCCGCATAAGAGGGTCAGTTTTCAATGTTGTCTGTTTTGAAGTTATCATTTTCCCGCCTGATTTTGAGTGTATTCAACCCATGTTTTATCTAATACGTGTGTCATCAGCCTATCCCCTACATTTTTCAAAAATAAATTGAGGGAAGTTTGATTGCTTTGCGTATTACCCTTTATAATCTTAACTAGGGAAGCATCTATGCGCGCTCGGTATCTCGTGATAATTATTTCTATTTTTTTGATAGGCCTTTTTAGTGTCCAAAATAGTATAGCGCATCCACCCGATCTTCATGAGGATCCCGCACCGGAACAAGTCCAAACGGTGGATGAGGCAGTCCCTCATGAGCAGGGTAAAAAGACTATGGATGATCATCATGCGGAGGGAGTGGAGACCGTAGCGCATAACCATGCAAGCGAAGGACATGATGTGGCTGCCGGCCAAGAAGGAGGCCAGAATGCCGATCAGAAAGACGGGCACAGCCATTGGGGCATTAGTCCCGATAGTTCACCATTTTCCAAAGCCAGTGCGTCTATTGGTAAATACCATCCACTGCTGGTCCATTTTCCCATTGCACTTTTCTTAACCGCGGCTTTTGCCCAAGTTTTGAATATGCGCACCAAAGAGGGGGCTTACGACAAAACCGTTTCCTTATTGGTCTGGTGTGGAGCTATTGGGGCACTGGTTGCGGGTCTTCTGGGATGGGCGCACTCGGGACCTGTCCAAACAGGAGAAAATTCCGTTATGTCCTCACACCGCTGGATCGGGACTTTGTTATTAGTCGGCGGTATTGTGCTTGCCTATATCATGACGAAAGCCGCATCTAAAGACGGTGGAATACGTAAAAACATGATATTTAATATTTTGTTATTTGGGTTTGCCATTGCCGTTGCAGTACAAAGCTTTTTAGGTGGCGCCCTAGCCCACGGCGGTGTGAAACATCTTATGCCCAGTATGATGTAAATAGTATGCTGAAAATAACATGATCTAAACATTCCATAAAGAGAGAAACTATGAAGACTATGACAAAAACAATACTTTTAGCCATATCATTTGGGCTGCCATTAGCGGCGTGTTCTGGTGCGTCCGAACATATGGACGCGGGCCAACCTCAATCCAAACAAGTTCAGCCAATGCAAGCCGATATGACCATGGAGAGGCAAAGTGTAGAAACCGTTCTGACCTCATATTCCAGCCAAATTACAGCAAAGGATTTGGCGGCAATGGAACCGTATGTCCTCACTGATGGCGAAGACTTCACGATTTTTGAAGGCAAAGGAACAAATATAGGCTGGGCAGATTACCGTGACAATCATCTTGCCCCCGAACTTGCGGGCAAGGATTTGGTATTTACAAAATATAATTTTATAAATTTCAAAACAAGTGTATCAGGTGACTTGGCTGCAGTTACATTTTCAATTGATGCGGCTTATACTTACAAAGGGAAAGACACTTCGCATCTTGGGCATGGGACGGCGATTTTAAAGAAAATCAATGGGCAATGGAAAATTGCTCATATGCAGACCTAAATGAAAGGAATGATTATCATGGATAAACTGGACACATATCTTCAGTCGCTACCCAAACCTGATGAAAAAAGATTGGTTGGACTCGAAGCACGGGTTTGGCAGCGCATTGAGACATCAAAACCATATAGTGCCTTTATGGGCTTATCGCTTTGGCTTAAATCGCTGCCTATTGCCACAACGCTACTCATTGGCGGTACAATTGGTGCAAGTGCGAGTCCCGTGGGAAATGACCTGGATGTATTTTCATCTACGCCGGCTTATAGTGTGAGCGAACTAATGGTGTCCTGTTGTGATTAGCAAGGGTTTACGTAGCGCAATTATCATTATTACCCTGAGCTTTGTTGCGGGTGTTGTTGGTATTTTACTTGGTCATGAATACATCATGCCAAATGCCGGAAAAAACATGGGGTTACATGAACACATTCACAATGAATTCGTTTTAGACGACGCTCAAAACAAACAGCTACATATATTGGAAGAAGATTTTGCGGCCAAGAAATCTACGCTTGAAATGCGTATGAAGAAAGCCAATGAACGCCTCAGTAAAGCTATGCAATCATCTCATAAAATGTCACCGGAAGTCGTGGAGGGAAAGCAAGAATACGTCCAAGTCTTGGACGAGTTACAAACGCTTACAATCGAGCACATTTTTGCAATGCGCGGGCTTCTCAACGCTGAACAAGCAGACCGGTTTGATGAAATAGTCCAGCGGTCATTTCGCAACATTGCTAAGTAACGCCTTCAACTATGTTTGATAAAGCGAGCGATGATGAAGACAAAGCTCTTATAAAAAGAGCGGCGGCAGGTGATGATTCGGCCTTTACATCAATCATGCGTAAATATAAATCGCCGCTTTATCGGTTTGCCTATCGGCATATGGGGGATGCGGATGACGCAGAAGATATTGTGCAAGACACCTTCATTGCCATGCACCGGAACCTTGCCAAGTTTAACCCAAAGTATAAATTTTCAACATGGGCCTTCCAAATAGCCATGAATAAATGCCGGGATTTGGGGCGTAAAAAAAAGACACGATCTTTCATACAACGTATGTCACCGGTGATGGAAAAAATAGTAAGTAATATTGAGGTTCAGGATAATCCTGAAGATGCAATTGATGACAAGCGAAAGCTTGAAACCGTGAATGCGGCAATAGCGCGGTTACCGGAAAATTTGAAGGCACCACTAATCCTTTGCACAATCGAGAATTTAAGCCACAAACAAGCGGCAACAATTCTACAAATCAGTCCCAAGGCAGTCGAGACACGGATTTACCGTGCGCGTACAAAGCTAACAGATAGTCTTAGTGCAGAATTTATACCCTAATATGCACCCCTCATTTCAGTTGAAATTGTTCTTTATTTCTGAGTTCCAGCATGTTCCCATTTATCAATGCCGTTGAGGGGGCCAATGGGACAATGATGTTCTTTTGCCGGCATCCCTGTTAGTTTTGAATAAAGGTGCTGGGCGGCACGCATTTCACACCCCGGCGTTGCCAACAATGCGGCGAGGACAAATGATAGGCCAAGATGTGTAAATACATAAAGTTCCAAAGCCCATAGTGTTCGCGCCAACACCAATGTACCGTACTGACCTGTTTGCACATATCCGTACATGCCAGCTATCATCGTGATGCCAAGCCCTATCACGGCAGGCCATTTTTTCCATGCTCGTGAGAGCCCTATATTCACAACATAACTCATCAAAAATAAAGCAGGCAATATACCGTTCCATACCAATGGCCGAATTGATGTGGTTCCCATCATTAAGTCGTGGCGGATTGCCCACAATCCAAAAATATAATATAGGCTCAGTATGCCAAAGGCCAAACGTACCAACCGGCCAATAACTCCCGGTTTTGGCAAGCTACCGCATTCTAATAATTTTAAATCTGTTGTTGCCATACTATTTCACCTCATTCAGCACAGCACGATTCTCCCGCTTGGATCGGAGGGCAGGCTGTATCTCCATAGGAGCAATACACACAACAATCCCCTTGTTTCGGACTTAACCGCGCATCGCAGTTTTTACAATAATAGAACCACATGCATGCATTGGTCGGCATTTCGTCTATGGATTGATGTCCACATTCAGGGCAAGTGATTGTCGAGATAAGAGTTACATTTCTTTTCATACTATGAACTAACTTCATTGGCGGGATATCCGACATTTGTGGACGCGGCAGCGATTTGGGTGGGCGTAGTAAGCGTGGGGTCATAGATTACCGTTGCAATTTTATTCTTAAAATCTACCTTGACGGACTTAACGCCGTTCACACGCTTCATTGCTTTGCGCACGGAAATCGGACAGGTCGCGCAGGTCATTTTCTCAATGGTGAATGATGTAGTTGCCTGACTCGCCTCAGCTTGCACGACAGGCGATTGCACCGCGTTTTGCTGCGCACTTGCTTTCGAGCAGGCCGTGAGGCTCGTGCTTGTCGCGAGCACAAGAGATATACTTGCTGCTAATTCCTTGATTGATATTTTCATTTTCTTCTCCTTGGTTTAGTAAAATAAAGGGGCCCAGTAATTTATGGTTAGGACGAGCAGAACAATACAGCTCCCAATCCATAGAGCCAATTTTGTCAATCGTGACGCGCCGGGCTTTGCGCAATAACTATCATCCGTACAGGGTTCGGGTTTCTTGAAATACACATGCCAGAACCCGGCGGCTAAAAATCCAAGCGTGATTAAAATGAAAATCGGCTTGTAAGGTTCAAGTGCCAGTAAATTTCCAATCCACGTTCCTGACACGCCTAAAGTAATTAAAACGAGTGGCACAATGCAGCAGCTTGAGGCCAAAACTGCCCCCACAATACCTCCGACGGCAATGAAATTGCCGCTTGTCTTATAAGGTAACCGACTAGTCATAAGGTTCCAATTTGTTTTACTCGACTCTTTATGCCTCTACCTTTAGTCTCTGTAGTAACTACAGGTTCAATATATTATTTTGCTCAATACGTTCACAATGCCGTGAGGACAGTTATGAAAGACCAATTAGTGAAACAGAGTTTAAAAAGAGGCGCACTTGCCAAATCCACCAGCTGCAATCTGGAAACCATACGCTACTATGAGAAAATAGGCTTATTGCTAACGCCTGAGCGAACTGCCAGTGGCCACCGTTTATATTCATGTGATAATCAGTCCCGTCTCAAATTTATCTTGCGGTGTCGGGATCTGGGATTTTCAATAATGGAAATACGTTCATTGCTCACTCTGGTAGACGCCGGAAATTATAGTTGCAAGGAAATCAATGCACTTACTCTGAGACATTTATCTTCAATCACACGGAAAATATCAGACTTAAAAAAACTGGAACGAACATTAAAAATAGTTTCTGATAAATGCTCTAAAGGTGATACCCCAGACTGCGCAATCATTAGCGCTCTGACCTTATGATGGTAATTAGAACGCCAATAGTACAAATGGAAAAAATAATAGGTAATATTAAGGCCCTGGAAACCTGAAAATGTTATTGACGGCAAGCGGATGCTTGAACTCACAAACATTGCTATAGCACAGCTACCTCAGAACCTACGTGATCCACTCGTTTTATGTACGCTTGAACACATGAGCCATAAACAGGCCGCCGAGATATTGAAGATCAGCCCTAAGGCCGTTGAGACCAGAATTTATAGAGCTCGTCATACGCTTTCCAAATCACTTAATATCTCTCAATAATGGTTCTCATTAGGATGGTAATACCTCCTTATTTTAGTAGGGGTGTGAAGTAGAATTTTCTATATGTTTTTAACAGGAGATTTTACGATGAAGAAACCAAGATATAGCGACAGTCAGATCATATCATCAAATGACATCTCTATGAATTTTGCAAAAATGGTCAGCCGTGGTTTTATCCTCAAGTTTCTTGCGGCGTAGGTTCTTGCGTTAGTTTTGTCTCTCTCTGTAATTTAAGCGCGATGGTCTTCCAAATCAAGAAGGCTGCCGGAATGACCAACAACGTCAATATTGTCGCGCTTGTCATGCCGCCAACCATGGGCGCAGCAATGCGGCGCATAACCTCGGAGCCTGTGCCTGATCCCAGCATAATTGGAAGCAGACCGGCAATCACCACGGCAACCGTCATCATAATCGGGCGTACCCGCATGAGCGCGCCATTGATAACCGAAGTGCGCAGATCTGTGCGCGTTAGTTCACGGTCTTCTTCTTCCGCTAATTTGATTTGTTTATCTAAAGCTTGTTCAAGATACACGATCATCAGTACGCCAATTTCTACCGATACGCCTGCGAGTGCAATAAACCCGACGCCTACCGCCACGGACATATTATAGCCGAGTATATCGAGGAACCAAAGTCCGCCAACGAGCGCGAGCGGCAGAGTTCCCATGATAATTAAGACGGGGGTAATACGCCTAAAGTTCAAGAACAACAGAAGCAAGATAATAACTAGCGTGAGCGGTACAACGACACTCAAGCGTTGTTTCGCCCGTTCCATATATTCGTATTGCCCTGACCACGATAAAGAGTATCCAGCAGGTAAGTCGATAGCTTCGACGACCTTTTTGGCATCTTTAATGTAACTGCCAATATCAACCCCTGCAATATCCACATATATCCAGCCGTTGAGGCGTGCGTTCTCGCTACGGATAACGCCGGGACCACCGGCAATCGAAACATCAACCAGACGAGACAGAGGTATTTGTGCGCCTGTTTTGGTAACAACAGGTAAGTTTCGCAAGCGCTCCAACGAGTCGCGATATTCACGCGGATAACGCACATTTATTGGATAGCGTTCCAGCCCTTCAACGCTTTGCGCGACTGTCATACCGCCAATAGCAGTTTGAACGAACGATTGTACGTCAGCGACATTTAAGCCAAACCGCGCTGCTTCTTCGCGCTTAATATCTATATCAATGAACCGCCCGCCGGTTACGCGCTCGGCGTAGACTGAAGATGTCCCGGGTACATCTTTGACAATTCTTTCAATTTGCTGGCCTACCTCACCAATGACGTTCAAGTCCGGCCCTGCGACCTTAATACCGATAGGTGTTTTTATACCTGTCGCTAGCATATCAATACGGTTTTTAATCGGCATGATCCAAACATTGGTCAGGCTCGGTACTTGCACTTTGGCGTCGAGTTCCTGTTTTAGCTTTTCCATAGTCATGCCTTCGCGCCATTCCGATTTGGGCTTGAGACGGATTGTGGTCTCAATCATGGTGAGGGGCGCAGGATCTGTTGCCGTTTCTGCACGGCCCGCTTTGGCGTAAGCAGTTTCAACTTCCGGTACTGTCATAATTAATTTGTTGGTTTGCTGCAATATTTGCGACATTTTCCCTGCCGAGACAGCGGGGAAGGCACTTGGCATATACAACAAATCACCTTCGTCCAGATCGGGCATGAATTCTCCGCCCATTCTGTTGAGCGGGATAAGCGCACTCGTCATGACAAGAAACGCGACTAGGATCATGGCCAATGGCGCTTTAAGCACCAGATTGATGAACGGCTTGTAAACCGCGACAAGTAGCCAGTTTACTGGGTTTTTGTGCTCGGGCAAAATCCTGCCTCTGATGAAATACCCCATAAGGACAGGTACAAGTGTCACAGATAGAAATGCCGCTCCTGCCATGGCATAGGTTTTGGTGTAGGCGAGCGGATGGAACAATCTGCCTTCTTGGGCTTCGAGCGCAAAGATTGGCAGAAAGCTAAAGGTGATAATCAGCAGTGAGAAGAACAAAGCTGGGCCGACTTCGGTGGCGGCTTTGGAGACAATCTCCCAGCGGTTTTCCTTGGTGAGTGGTGTTCGCTCAATATGTTTATGCATGTTTTCAATCATGACAATAGCCGCATCCACCATCGCCCCAATGGCGATCGCGATACCGCCAAGCGACATGATATTGGCATTGATTCCTTGAGCTTTCATGACGATAAATGCGGCAAGAATACCAAGAGGTAGGCTTAGGAGTATGACCAGAGAACTTCGGATATGAAAAAGAAACAAGGCGCAAACAATCAGCACGACAATAAATTCTTCCAGCAATTTTTCCTGGAGCGTATGCACGGCGCGCTCAATGAGAGAAGAGCGGTCATAGGTGGTGACTATCTCAACGCCTTCGGGCAGGCTTTCTTTAAGCTCATCCAGCTTTTCTTTAACCAGATCAATCGTGCGCATGGCGTTCTCGCCGTAACGCATGATGATAACGCCGCCCACGGCTTCGCCTTCGCCGTTTAGCTCGCCAATGCCGCGCCTTAGTTCAGGGCCAAGTCTGATTTGCGCAACATCACGCAACAATATTGGTGTGCCTTTATCGGTGACAGCCAGAGGAATGACTTCAAGGTCTTTTATCCCTTTAATATATCCTGATGCCCGCACCATATATTCAGCTTCGGCCATCTCTATGACGCGGCCGCCGGTTTCCTGATTGCCGCGCTGTATTTCCGTGCGCACTTTCTCAAGCGGAATGCCGTATGTGCGCAATTTCTCAGGGTCGACAACAACTTGGTATTGCTTAACCATGCCGCCTATCGTGGCGACTTCCGAAACGCCGTCTATGGTTTGTAATTCGTATTTCAAGAACCAGTCTTGAATAGAGCGGAGTTGTGCCAAATCATGGTTTCCGGTTTTATCTATCAGTGCATATTGATATACCCAGCCAACACCCGTTGCGTCTGGCCCTAGTGCTGAGCGTGCAGAGGCCGGCAATGTCGGTGCGACTTGGGAAAGATATTCAAGTACGCGTGAGCGCGCCCAATATAAATCCGTTCCGTCTTCGAATATGATATAGACAAAGCTGTCATTAAAGAACGAATACCCCCGTACCGTAATTGCGCCCGGTACGGCAAGCATGGCCGTGGTGAGCGGGTAGGTCACTTGGTCTTCCACCACCTGCGGGGCTTGGCCCGGATAAGTGGTTTTGATGATGACTTGCACATCGGATAAATCCGGGATGGCATCAAGCGGGGTGTTTTTTACCGTATAACCGCCCCAAACGGCGAGCAGTATAGCGAAGAGAATGACAAGAAATCGATTGCCAATTGACCACCGTATAAGGCGCGCAATCATTGTTCGCTCTCCATATTTTTGGGCTCCATATCCATTTTCTTGATGTCCGAGAGGACATAGCTGCCATTTTCATCCGGCTCGGCCAAAACGGTTATGCTGACATGATCGCCCTTTTTGAGACCTTGAAGGTATTCCGGTTTCGTCATAAATGGCATGGTCATAGACGGCCAATTTAGCGCCTCAATCGGGCCGTGGTCTAATGTTACCATGCCGTGTTCCTGCATCAATGATACGACATTGCCCATGGCCTGTGCTTCTATAATTTTATCAGGCATATCCATGGCAGGTTCTTCTATCGGCGTTTCCATACCCATAGATCCCATATCGGGAGTTAGCCTTAGTATGGTTCCGCGCAAAGACGCTTCGCTATCAATAAGAAATTGCGACGAAACTACAATTTTCTCACCTGCGCGTAGGCCAGATATTATCTCAATATCATCGCCGATTTCTTGGCCAGAAACGACTTTAGCAGGTTGATATTGACCATCACCTAAAGCCAAAATTACCCGCTCGGTACGCCCGGTTCGTATAAGAGCTTCGCGGGGGATTATCACCGTCTCTTTTATATCCATATCTGGTGTATCCATGTCTGGCATGTCCGCATTCGTTTGAATTGTGAGACGCGCAAACATATCTGGACGTAAAAGCCCGTCTTTGTTGTTAAAACTAACACGCACCTGCACGGTACGAGCCTTTGAATTAACGGTCGGATAAATGTACTCGACTTGGCCTTGCCATTCCCGCGCGGGCAGGCCAGCGATACGCATATACACTGTCTGTCCGGCACGAACTTGGGATATTTGATCTTCAAAGACATCCGCAATCGCCCACACAGTCGTAAGATTAACAATTTTTAGAACATTCATGCCGGGTTTGACAAAACCGCCTTCGCCTGCGCCCATCTCGGTAACAATGCCCGAGCGCGGCGCATAAATATTCATCAACCGAATAGACGTTCCTTTCTCCCTAACTCGGGTAATTTCACGTTTGCTTAGGCCAAGAGAAATGAGGCGAGCGCTTGTAGCAGCGATTAAATTTTCTCGGCCCATTTTAAGTGCTTGCAAATATTCATCTTGTGCGCTGACGAGAGGGCGAGAGTAGATTTGAAATAAGAGTTGCCCCTTTTTAACTTCATCTCCAATAGCTTTGACAGGCATGTTTTCAACCCAGCCCTCTGTGCGCACATCAACAACAGACATATTGTCATCATCAATTTGTATGGTGCCCACGGTTTCAATAATAGGCGTTTCATATGTTGTACGTACAGTAGCCGTGCGTACACCGATATTGTTTTCAACGACCGGGTTAATGCGCACAAGGTTACGCTCATCATCTGCGCCGTCTTCGTCGGCATAAACCGGGATGAGATCCATACCCATGGGAGATTTTCCCGGTACGTCACGGCGAAAATTTGCATCCATTGGTGCCACCCAATACAGAGGTTTTTTCTCCGCTGAGTTTTGCATATTTTGATCAGGCGACTGACTACCGCCGATAATTTTACTACCGAGTACACCTGCGCCTATACCTAGTCCAAAGATTGTCGTTAACAGAATGATTTTAGAAGTGCTCATGTTACTCTCCACTTAAATATAAAAGATTGGCCCCAGCTTTAACGCGGTCAATGCGTAGCCTTGCCAAGGTAAGTTCGATGTCCAGTACGGCAAGTTCGGCCCGCACCAGTTCTGAAAAATCAGCCAGTTTATTACCGTAGGCAATCATGGCAGCATCGCGCGTCTCTTTGGCGCGGCTTAACACATCAGTATCGTAGAGAGCGATACGCTGCCCAAGACGTGTGTACTGTGCCCATTCACGCCGTAAGCTCCGTTCAAGCTCCAATACTTGTGCGTCGCGACCCAAAGTTTGGGATGCTTTCATGCGCCGCGCGGCACTAAGGGCGTAGTCCTTGTTCTTTTTTGAGAACAAAGGTAACGTTACAGAAACACCGATAGAGCCTAAATCAGAGCGTGAGTCCCGTAAGCCATACTGGGCATCAAAAGAATATCCGGGTTTGTATTGTTCCGCAGCAATATCAACATCCCGGCTTCTTGTTTCTATACGTGCATTAAAAACCAACATAGAAGGATGAACGGCCAATCTATCCCTGATCTCGCCTTCGCTGCGGATAGTTGGCAGTATCGGGAAATTTGAGGCGAGTTCTCTCGCGCCGTTAAAACGGCCAAGTAGGCGCTCCAAGTTCGCACGCGCAATATCCGCACTTCGGTCAATATCAATCAGCTTTGTGCCAAGCGCTGTTGTTTCCAGTTCAATGCGCAGCACATCTTGCAAAGATGAGCGCCCGCTCGCATAAACGGTTTCAGCAACACCTCCCAGTTCGCCAACTTTTTGCTGGCTTTCTAATGTCAACCTACGCGCCTCGCGCCAATAATATAGCTCCAGCCATGCTTGCCGAGCCTCCAATGCGATTTGTCGTTCTCTCAGTGTTTTTTGTGCGCGCGCGCCTTGTGCCTGCGCATACCGCTTATCTCGCGTCAAAGACAATGTTTGCCCCTTTGGGAGCTTTTGGCTAATGCCAAATTTTAGCTGCGTCATGCCTTCGCGGTTATAATCAAAATTATAAAGCGGGAAATTGGCAATCCCAGCTCTTAGGGTCGGGTCAGGAAGTTGACTATCAGCAATTGCACGGTCTTCAAATGCCAAAGCTTCTTGCTCTAAAAGCGCAACGCTGGGATCATTAGCGCCGAGCGCAATCGTAACAGTCTCGGGCAAGGTAAGAGGCACTTGCGCCAGAGCGGCACTTGAAAATAATAGTGTAGATACGCCCAAAGTGAGCGCTGCCACTGGCGGCAGAACGGAACGAAACATCGGATTTTCCTCGAATTAGACTAAATCATTTAGGTGTGAGATAAGTTCACGCATCCGTCAAAAAAATATTAGAGCACGGATGTAAAAATGAATTTAGGCTCGCGGAGGCGGCGCTGTTAAACGGTCTGATATCCCGTCTTTAATATTATGATTAGGTAGGTTTATGACCGCATTTTGTGTATACAACGTACCGTTCGTAGACGCCAATACAGCATGAGGCACACTGATATTTATACAGGGCGCATCACAACCATTATCTTCGCACGGCGTGTCTTCATCATCACAACAGTCATGATTATCGGTCATTTTCATGTCTTCATGGCTGTTCATATGGTCATGATAAGTAGATGAAGTTTCAACACTGTGGCTAGCAAACATTTGCTGCGATACGTTCGCCGCACTCGCAAATGAGGAAGTGAAAAGCATCAAAGCAAGTGCAATTATAGCGCTTAAAAAAGAGCGCCGTTTGGCATTTAACACATGTGTGGTTCTGTTTTTCATACTAGCTTACGATATACAATGTAATTTGCGGGGTCAATTGGATATGGCGTATGCGCCTAAGGGGGAGAAGCGTAAGCACCATACCAGTTGGGAAATAATTAGTGGTCGCGCGGCATGGCTTCTTTCATCTCAGCCATACATTTTTTATGTTTCGTCATCATAGCTTGCATTTTTTCTGGATTGTGTTCCTTCATCATGCTCATGTCATGGTTTTCCATCTTTGACATATCATGGTCTTTCATACCGGATTTCATTTTAGGCTGCATGCCGCCGTCTTTATGTTTGTCCACCATTTTAGATTTCATCTTCGTTATCATGGTTTTGCACTCATCTGACAGTTTGGACATGTCCATTTTTGACATATCCATCTTCATCATCATGTCGTGATCCATTTTCATCTGAGCCATCATACCCTTATGCTCGCCGTCCATCATTTGATGTTTTGCTTGCATATCAGATTTTTGGGTTTTCGCTGGACGCGATGATGTAGCGGTGCTGCATGCTGACAAAGTCAACAATGCGGTTCCAAATACGAGGGTGGATAATTTTGTAAAATTAGTCATAATTCTCTCCAGTAATCTGTTTATAATTATGATACGCAAGCAATTGGGTAATCCCTTATGGATATAGGCATAATTCTAGTGCTTGTGAGGCACGGCTTCTTTGATAGCGGACATACAACCATGATCGAGTGATTTTATATTGTCCATTTTCGACAAACAATCCGCTGATAATTTTGAGCGGTCTACATGCATTGTGCTTATATTTGTCAACACGTATTTACCGTCCTTATTTGGCTTGGTCATCATGGACATATCTACAAAATCTCCAACCTTGACAGATGAAAGGAGTTTCGTGTCAGCCATGAACGGCATAGTCATTGTTGGCCAATCCAAGACTTTGATGGGGCCATGCTCGATAGTGACCAATCCATTTGCTAAATCAGTTGAAATAACCCGCCCCATTGCCATTGCGCTCATCGCACCGCTATTTGTCATGCCTGCCATATCATTATGGTTCATAGCTGAATGACCGACGCTATCGGTCATGCTTTGTTTAGGGTTTACTTCACCGCAAGCTGTCAGACTTAGTAAAGCTATACTTAAAAAAAGCGTCAGTAATTTTGTATAAATACTCATTTAGTGCTCCAAAAATGTCAATCAAACTTAATACGCATAACATGGTATTATCCCTTAGTATTTTTCATATTAAGTATTTAATTTTTTTCTTATTAGTATCTCCACATCATTTGCGCCTCCTTCGAAAGTGCGTGGCTGGGCGGTTAAGTGAAAACTAACCCTTGACCGCAAGGCGACGTCGGACATGACAATGTCATCGGCTAGATAATTGCAAAATACCGATTGACAGTCGGTGTTATGTTTTCCTATACCTTACCCATGTTAAACATTCACATTGGTAACTGAACCTTGAACACAAATTCTACATTACGTTTGGGTCAGCTTGAGTTGGCAGTTTTAGACTATCTTTGGTCTCACTTGGAATGTGATGCGAAATCGTTGCACCGGGTGATTGGTAAGGATCGTGGAATCTGTGTCAACACAATCCAGTCTACACTGGAGAGGTTGTATAAAAAGAAATTGTTATCGCGCACCAAAGTCAGCCATGCCTATTGGTATAGCTCTATTGTTGATCGCACGCAGCTATTGACTCGCCGCATTGATGACCTGACATCTGAGATAGCCAAAGGGCAGACCAATTCTGTGTTATCAGCTTTCGTAGAATTTACGGCGCGCATGGATGATTTCAGTTTGGAGCAATTAGAGAAACTCATTGCACAGCGCAAAAAAGCGGATGAAGGCAAGTGATAGTCTCTTTGGTTCTTTTCCAACAAGCATTAATTGTAGCTGCGATTGCAGCAATTGCAGCCGCAGTGTTTAGCCAGTTGTTTTTCCCACTCATCCAAAACAAGGTCAAATTATTTCCGGCTCGGTTTCAGGCAAATATTATTCTGTTCGTATGTTCTTTGCCCTCATTGGCAGTTCTTGCGGCTCTACTCGTAAGCTTTCTTCCGTCTCTATTACATTATTTGGGATTTGGGCCTGAACACTGTGGCGCCTACACGAGCAGTCATTCCCATCTATGCTCTGTACATCCGCCACTACCAATAACCCATTGGCTGACATGGCTGAGTACGATGTTCCTTGTAGTTTTAATCATTTGTGTGCTGGTATTGATACGTGGTTTTATATTTTCACATGGTTTTGGCCGTCGATTTGCCCAGAACGACAAAACTGTCTTGAGGCGAAATGTTTGGTTGGTGAAAAGCAATATCCCGTTCGTATTCGCAACTGGTTTGATACGCACAAGAATCATAATCTCTACAGCGCTTGAGAAACATTTGTCCAAAAGACAAATTAATATTGTGCTGACACATGAAGAGGAACATAAGAAATATCATGACGTTTTGCGGCAATTGATTGCCCGCACGGTATCGTTGCTGCATTTCCCCCCAATGCGCAAGCGCTTATTGTCGCAACTTTCATTGGCAACTGAAAAGGCCTGCGATGAAGCCGCTGTGCTCTGCGCTGGTTCCCGCGTTGAAGTAGCCGAGACGCTTCTCACAATTGAACGGCTGTACCGTGGAAATTTTAACAGGACAGAAAGTGTAGCATTAGGCGTTGTTGGCAATACCGTAGTAGATCGGGTTGAATCCCTGCTGCAAGATACAACGCAACAACCGTTTCACCCGAGTTGGCTACTATTTGGTCTGGCCGCAATAGTGGCCATTGTTGCAGTAACTAATAATCAAATTCATTTTCTGATCGAGAGATTGCTCGACATAATCACTCACTAGACAAAGGAACGACAAAATAATGAGGTTTAGTATGTTAAAAAAACCGATGATTAATCGGTATTTATCTACGGCAGGGGTCGTATCTTCTTTAGTATTTTCGACACCTGTATTTGCGCAAAATGAGCAAAAATATTGGACGTTGGAAAACAGTATAGAAGAAGTGTTGCGTATTGCGCCTGAGAGTAAAGTTGCAGCCGCTAATGTACAAGCTAATCGGGGCACATTAAAACAGGCCGGTGTCTGGCAAAATCCGACAATTTCCATACGGGCGGATAATAAGATCGGCCTTGATGATGGGAGCGGCGGTGTAAATCTTTCACAATTTTCTATTAACCAGCCTGTTTCACTATTTGGGCAAAAGACATACAAGAGATCTGTTGCGCGGGCCGGACTGGACGTTTCCATAGCGCAAGGCGAATATCAGCATCTTGCTTTGGAGCAACAAATTGCCATTCGTTTTCATCGATTGCAGTTGGCAGACGCAAACAATAGGCTTGCCGAAGAACGACTGTCATTTGCCGACAAATTAAAACAAGTTGGTACCAAACGAGCCCAAGCCGGCGACATGGCGGTATTGGAACGCACGCGTCTGAATTTAATTCGTGAAACGGCGAAACAATCATCGGACAAGGCGGAAGGCGAATATAATGAAGCCCTCAGCCAGTTTCGCGCTCTTTTGAATTTGTCGACGGCACAATATCCTGAACTGACACCGCTTTCGCCGATAAAAAATCTGCCACCTCTCGGCGTTTTTGTCGAAAAGCTCCCGAGGCATCCTCTCATGCTGGCAGCCAATCACCGCGTCAAAGGTGCACGGGCGAGTGTGGAGTTAGCACGGTCTGATCGGCTTCCAAAACTTTCCTTAAATTTATATCGCGATCAGGATTTGTTAGGCGGGAGGGTACGAAATTCCCATGGGGCCGGGGTTTCCTTCACTGTGCCCTTGTGGGATCGACAGCAAGGAAAATTGACCAAAACGCGGGCTCGGGTTCAGCAAGGTCGGGCTGAAGTGAGTATTTTACAGCGCGATTTGAAGGCGAGCGTAGAGCAAAGCTATTTACATCTTAATCACCTAATAGAACAAGCCGAACATTATCAATTGCGTGTTTATAAACCTTCATTGCGCGTCTTCGAAATGACCCGCAAGGCTTACGGCGCTGGTGAGGCGGATATCCTCTCCTTGATTGATGCAAATAACATCTATTTCGATGCCCAGAGCAGATATTTGGAACTCTTACAGGAAGCTTGGCTGGAAATCGCAGAACTGAGACTCGCGGCTGGGCTTTCCATTTTCACAATAAAATAGACAATTTTCACATCAAGGTAGGACATTCAATAATGCATAAACAATTTATAGCCCTTTTTCTTTTGCTGGCTTTGGTAACGGTTCCGTTCGCAGACGCCGCAGAAGTGCAGCTAACCTCAGCACAGCTCAATAATATCAGTCTGGAAACCGCAACTGTCACCAGCCGGAAAAACAGCGCCCGTTTGAGGCTCAATGGCGTATTGGAGGCGGATCAACGCCGGACTTACAGAATAGCATCAATCGTGGACGGTATTGTCTATGATTTAAAAGTCGTGGAACATGACCAGGTGCGCAAGGGGCAGGTTCTGGCGCGGTTACGTAGCCATAGTCTGGGCGAGGCACAGGCTGAGTATCTGGAGGCACTGGCGCTTTTTGAGCTGGCTCAAAGTAACAAAACCCGCATTGAGGGCCTGTGGAACGAAGGCATTGTCGCAGAGAACCGCTGGCGGACGGTCGAGAGCGAATATAAAAGGGCGCAAGCCGTGCTGGGTGCGCGCAAACGTATGTTGTCTCTTGCTGGATTAACCAAGAAACAAATCAAAAATCTGACCGAGCAGCCAAACATATTGGCCAAAGTGAATTTAGTAAGCCCGATCAATGGTATTGTTACTGGTGTAGAAATCGAGGCGGGTCAACTCTTAGGCGCAGGACAAACCGGTTTCCATGTTGATGATCTAAGCGTATTATGGGCAGTGGTGAAAATCCCGGTCGCGCATCTTCCGCAAATAGAACTGGGTGTGGATGTCACGGTTATTGCACAGGCATATCCGGAACAATTATATGAAGGCAAGCTGACAAGCCTGAGCAGTGAAATTGACATTCAAAGTCAAACTCTGTCAGGGAGAATTATCCTGAAAAACGAAGACGGAAAACTTCGCCCCGGCATGTATGTGAATGTCGCGCTGGATACGGCGGCGAAACATGGCTTGCTGGTTCCGGCTTCGGCGGTATTTCGGGTCGGTGATCAGGCCTATGTGTTCAAAACGTCCGGCGCGGACGTTTTTATACCCATAGCGGTAAGTATTGGTGCCCAAGCTGGAAACTGGGTTCCAGTTCATAGCGGTATTGAAGAAGGCACACAGATTGTCAGCAAGGGTGTGGCCGAGCTTAAATCCCACTGGCAATACCAGGGCGGGAATTAGGCCATGATTGCAGCTTTAATTCGTTTTTCGCTTATACAAAGGTTGATGATATTGCTCATGGCGGCGGCGCTTAGTGCTGGTGGTGTATGGGCATTCAAGACCTTGCCTATTGATGCCTTTCCCGACATCGCCGCCCCGCAGGTGCAGATTATCGTCAAGGCCAACGGGCTGTCACCGCTTGAAGTGGAGAGCCGTATAACCATACCGATCGAAATGGAAATGCAGGGTCTACCGCGCCAAACGGTTTTGCGCTCTACTACAAAATATGCCTTGAGCATCGTCACCATAGATTTTGAAGATGGCACCGATATTTATTGGGCGCGCCAACAGGCAACAGAGCGGCTCAACCAGGTTTGGGACGCACTGCCCAGCGACGTGGAAGGAGGGCTTGGCCCGATTACAACCCCGCTGGGCGAAGCCTATATGTATAGGGTCGAGGGGGCTGGTTACAGCAATCAGGAGCTTCGCCGCATTCAGGACTGGGTCATTCGTCCGCGCTTGCGTACTGTGGACGGCGTTGCGGATGTGAACTCTCTGGGCGGCGACGTCAAGGTGTTCGAAATTGTTGCAGATCCCGACGCCTTGTTAGCGTACGGAGTGACCCTTGATGATGTACAAGAAGCGCTGGAAAACAACAACCGTAATGCTGGTGGTGACCGCATTAATCGAAACAATGAAATCCTGTTGATCCGCACGCAGGGCAAGCTGAAAGGCCTAGACGATATCAGGAGCATCACTGTGACCAGCCGGGGCGGTATTCCCGTGCACATAAGTGATGTTGCCGAAGTGCGTATTAACTCTATGACACGTTACGGGGCGGTCACTGCGGACGGAGAAGGCGAAATCGTTACCGGGTTAGTCCTATTGCGCAAAGGTGCGAACAGCCGTAGTACTATAGAGGGTGTCAAGAAAAAGTTTGAAGCGCTAAAACCGTCGCTTCCCGAAGGTATCCGTATTGTGCCTTTTTATGACCGAACCGAATTGGTCGAAGCGGCAGTATTTACGGTCGAGAAGGCGTTGATTCAAGCGGTGATTCTTGTTTTGCTGACCCTGATTATCATGCTTGGTAATTTACGTGCTGCACTTACCGTGGCGCTGATATTGCCTTTATCGGTATTATTCACCTTCGCCATGATGCGCCTGTTTGGTGTGACGGCTAACCTTATGTCGCTCGGCGGGCTGGTCGTTGCTATTGGTATTTTGGTGGACGCCGCCGTTGTTGTGGTGGAAAACATCCATAGCCAACTCCGCCGTGCACCGAAAGGGGTCAACAGACTGCATTTGGTCTATCGGGCTACACTGGAAGTTGCTACACCGGTTATTGCCGGGGGTTTAATTATCATTGTAGTTTTTCTACCCTTGTTTAGTTTAACCGGTCTTGAAGGCAAGATGTTTACGCCGCTGGCCATCACGATTTCCTTTGCCCTTATCGGTTCACTCTTGTTAGCACTCACGGTTATTCCTGTGCTCGCCAGCTTGCTAATGCGCGGCGGGGTTCATGGGGATGGGCGCGTATTAACGTCCTTAAAAAAAGTCTACTTGCCAATGATGCGGTGGGCTTTAAGGCGACGCTCTATAGCGGTTGGCGGCGCGCTCGTTGGCTTGGCTGGTGCCCTTGCCCTGTTTCCTCTCATTGGTAAGGAGTTTATGCCAGTCATGGATGAAGGAAATACGGTTGTCATTATTGAGAAATTGCCCAGCATTTCCCTAGAACGTTCTCTTGAGCTAGATGTGCCTTACCAAAAAGCGATGATGGCCTTGCCTGAAGTTATCGGTGTTGTGTCACGAACCGGCGCTGATGAATTACGTCTTGATCCAATGGGTTTACACCAAACCGATAATTTTCTAATCACAAAGCCGCGCAAAGAATGGGCGGTAAGTCTTGAGGAACACCAGGGGAATCTGCGTGAAATACTGGGTGATTTTGTCGGTATTGATATTGCCTTTACCCAGCCGATTGATATGCGGGTTTCGGAAATGCTCACGGGTGTCAGAGCCACGATGGCCATCAAGTTATATGGTGACGATTTGAAAATTCTGGAAGAAAAATCCCGCCAGATTGAAGACCTAGTGAGCAATACGCCTGGTGCCGTGGATATTTTCCGGGGACAGTTATCCGGCCAAGTGTATCTGCAAATAAATATTTTATCGCAAGCCATATCACGCTTTGGCATTAACATAGAAGACATTAACCAATTGATCGAGGTCGCCGTCGGCGGACGGGTTGTTACCGAAATTATTCAGGACAATGAACGCATTGGTGTCTTGTTGCGTTATGCGGAAAAATCTCGTATGACGCCTGCTGATATCGGAGCTTTGTGGGTGAAAACACAGGGCGGGGAAAGGATACCTTTAAGTAGTTTGGCAAATATCATTGAGGCCGATGGGCCTGTGGAGATTGCCAGGGAATCGACAAAAAGAAATGTGGTGATTCAGGCCAACGTCGAGGGCCGAGATGTTGTCGGTTTTGTCGAGGAAATACAGGCACAAATAGAGCGCGAAGTAAAGCTACCGCCAAGTTATTATGTCACCTTTGGCGGTCAATTTGAAAACCAGCAACGGGCTTCCGCGCGCCTGGCTTTGGTTGTGCCTATCGCCGTATTGCTTATCTTCATAATGCTGTTTGCCACTTTCCGATCTCTTGCTCAGGCGGGTTTGATTATATTGAACATTCCATTTGCCATGATCGGCGGCGTTGTCAGCCTGTATCTGTCCGGTTTGTATTTATCTGTCCCGGCTTCGGTAGGCTTCATCATCCTGTTTGGTGTGGCCGTGTTAAACGGTGTGGTTATGGTTAGTTATATCAACCAGCTACGTGCATCAGGCCGCACTGTTATGCAGGCGGTGCAAGAGGGAGCCGAACGGCGCTTGCGACCGGTTTTGATGACGGCTCTGCTCACCTGCTTTGGCCTGATGCCATTATTGTTTGCAACGGGGCCAGGCTCGGAGTTGCAGCGCCCCCTTGCCGTGGTGGTAATTGGTGGTTTGTTTAGCTCGACACTGCTGACCCTAGTTTTATTACCAACGTTGTACGCATGGATTGAAAACAGGGGTAACAGCCGAGTGCGCCAAGTTGTGGACGGAGAAATTTGATGAAAAATCTGGTTATTATTATTCATGCAGGTGCGCAACAAGACCTGTCTGATTTACTCCGCAGCTTGCAGCCAGTACAAGGCTTTACATTTACCTCGGTAGAGGGGCATGGTGTCCAATCGAAACAAGACATATCTCTGTCCGCCCGCGATAAGGTTGTCGGTTATGTGCCACGCATTCGCGTTGATATCCTGCTGGAAGATGAGGACGTGAAAACCGTCCTGTCTGCCATTCGTTCGCCAAAAAACGGTAATTTCAGTTCAGGAATATACTGGTGCCTGGACGTGCAGGAATTTAGTAGATTATGAACAATACTTTAACATGAAGTTATGAAATGAATATATTTATCAAACAATCTCTGGCAAATACTCGGGTCAATAAAAAACTAATCGTCACCATGTATCTCCTCATCGGTGTGGCGATTATGCTGGGTGTGGCCGCCGATGCATTTGCCCACGGCGTCACTCAGGGCGATAAAGGCTATATTGCCGAAACCTCCGGCGTGCACATCATTCCGTTTATGTATCTGGGTGCCAAGCACATGATGACTGGCTATGACCATTTGTTGTTTTTGTTCGGGGTTATCTTCTTTTTGTACAAGCTCAAAGATGTGAGCATATATGTCACTCTGTTTGCTATTGGCCATATCATTACATTGCTCGGCGGGGTTTTGTTCGAGATCAAATTCAACCCCTATATCATTGATGCCATTATCGGGTTTTCAGTAGTGTATAAAGCGTTGGACAATATGGGGGCCTATCAACGTTGGTTCGGGTTTCAGCCCAGTACCAAAGCTGCGACCTTTATCTTTGGCCTGTTTCACGGATTTGGACTGGCCACTAAAATTCTGGATTATGAAATATCCAAAGACGGACTATTGGCTAATTTAATAGCCTTTAATATCGGGGTCGAAATTGGCCAGATATTGGCCCTGGTCGCTATTTTGATTTTGATGAATTACTGGCGGCGTACGAGCAGTTTTATGCGCCAGGCCTATAGTGTCAACGCAATGCTGATGATGGCCGGATTTTTACTTATCGGTTACCAAATCACTGGGTTATTTGTCACACCGATTTAGAAACAAGTTTAAAAGGAAATTTTATGTATAATTCAAACCCACCCTCAAAAATTGACCTGCCGACAACGGGCAAGTTGATTAAATCGACCATTTTAGCCGCACTTGCCGCCAGTGTGATTTTGGTCACGGTGGTGATGCCTGCCGAATACGGCATTGACCCCACAGGCATTGGTAAAATAGTTGGTTTGAAGAAAATGGGCGAAATCAAAACCTCACTGGCCAATGATGCTGCGGCGGAAGTTGCTAAAGAACTGGTCGCCACAACACCCGTGACCTCACAACCCGCAACCAGCATTGCTCCTGAAGCAAAAGCGCCTACCATGCCAGAAATAAACACCCTAAATCATGAGACTAAAGTCACGCTTGCTCCTGACGGGTGGGTAGAGGTCAAACTTGTCATGGAAAAGGGCGGTAAAGTCGAGTTTGTCTGGTCGACAGATGGCGGCAAAGTAAATTTTGATACACACGCCGATTCAAAGGCATTAAAAATAGATTATCACAATTACGCCAAAGGCTCGAAGATACGCGACGAAGGCATTCTTGAGGCCGAGTTTACGGGTCATCACGGATGGTTTTGGCGTAACCGAACTACTAAAACAGTAATCATCACAATACAAACAAACGGAGAATATATGGATATATTGCAATATGATTAGACATGATTTCATTCTTTAAGATTTCGTCGTCTAGACATGTGTTCACAGCGCAGTAGGCGCCGGTTAAAAGGCAAATACTCTGAAAGTATTGCCCGTATTTTGTGCGTCAACCGATTTCTTTAATGTTAATCGAGCACAGTCCCTGCTTGGTTTAAGGTATTTTGGGACAATCAAAAATGTGCAAAGAACTTTGCATTCTAATACTAATTTGGAGACTTTTATGACAATTTTTACAAAACTTTCTACCCTAATTGCGAGCTCAGCATTATTAAGCTTGGCCGCCTATAGTAATACTGGCTTTGCCCATCCACCTGGTGGGCATGACATGCCTAAAAAATACCGCACCATGGATCAACCAGAAACGCAATCAGAGCCGCAACCGGAAATCGAAACGGAACCATCCGTAGCGCCACCGCAAGATCATATGCACGCGGAAAAAAAAGACGCTGCCAAACTATCCAAAGAGTGCCGAGCCATGATGATAAACATGAAAGCTGAGATTGATGAAGGCGGTAAATCTGTAGATATTAAAGATATGGAGGCGAAAATTAAAAAGTGCATTGCAGACACGAAAACACTCACAGCAGAAGAAAAGTAGAATATTCATAAGAGTAAAGGTGAATTTAATATACTCCTACGATTGGATTTTCATGTCTGAATGTTACCAATAAAAGGGCTACAAACATGACGAAACGGATGTTAATTTTCTGCACTATTGTTGTAAGTTCTTTGACGTTGCTATCACCCGCATATGCGCAGGAAACAAGCCAGGAACTATTTCAGACCTTCCAGAAAAAAGCTAAAGTCGGTAATGCAGCGGCTCAATATAATTTAGGAACCATATATTATAGTGGACAGGGCGCACCCAAAAACGATGCAAATGCTGTTAAATGGTTCCGCAAAGCCGCAGAGCAAGGGCATACGAGGGCTCAATATAATTTGGGGGTCATGTATAATATTGGCAAAGGCGTACTCCAAAATGACGCAGAAGCTGCAAAATGGTACCGCAAAGCCGCAGAACAAGGGCATAATAAGGCTCAATATAATTTGGGGGTCAAGTATGATTTTGGTAAAGGCGTACCCGAAAACAATGCAGAAGCCGTAAAATGGTATCGCAAAGCCGCAGAACAAGGACATTCAATGGCTCAATATAATTTGGGGGTCATGTATGCTTTGGGGGATGGGACACCCGCAAGTTACATTAAAGCGTATCTGTGGGTTTCTTTGTCTGCGGCGCAAGGCTATAAACTGGCACAGGTGGACAAGCCCAAGTTAGCTGAAATGATGACGAAAGAACAGATCATAAGGGCTCGAGGGCTCTCCTCAATATGCTTTGCTAATAATTATAAGAACTGTGATTGACCAATCAATATTCACCTTGAAAACCTTCTGTTTCTGTTCGGTCGTTAAAGCTATCCACCTGTCTGACATCAGCGCCTATAGTATAGATTTGGGCCTGATTTAAGTGAGCGGTTTCCTGATAATTTTCACATATTCCCTGTTCTTGAAATAAATACTCTGTTCTTGAAAAAATTTCTCTGTTAATTATTTAGGGAGACTTGTAAAAACCGCAGCGTTTTCATGGGTTTGCGTAAGATGAAACTGGGTTTTCCTCTCAAAAGGGCAAATTTTTCCTGTAATTTTCCTGTTAAACAGGGAAATTGGGCAGATACGGCTTCGGTTATAGTTGTGACCGCTACGAGCGACGAGCCCCCTCTGTAGGTAGCTGTCGCTATCCGTTATTGTTTAAGCTTGATTTATTAACTTGTAATTTAACGAGTATTCCTCCTCAGTGAAAATTTCTGTGGGCGTCTCGCGGCAAGGCGCGAGCGGGCTCGCGTGAATGGAGCCTGCGCTACGCAAGAGCTTCGCTTGTCTCCACCTTTCAGGCTTTGATCCTTCCCTCACTTCGTTCGGCTGACGCTTGCGAAGCACAGCTTCGCTCCGAAGCGCTGCTGCGCGTCGGCATTTAACTTTAAGATTCCCTCCTCGGGCGACGGGGGTGGGCGGACGGCCAGTCTGGCAGCGGGCGGTGACGCTGCAAGGGTTTTGGTGTTCAATCGTTTGCGTTCATCAAAGCCGTCCTACCAAAACCCTTGCACCATCCCCTGAATGCCCGCCGCCTTATGGCCTCCTTGCCGCCCACCCCCGCCCCCCTGCGGGGGAATTGTTTTGCGTCTGATTGGCAGATGTATTTGGCGCGGCATTGGAGACAAACCGATGGCCTTACAAAAACTTAAACCCCAAGAGACTAACCCCATTCGTATTTATGTGGCTTGCCTTGCCGCCTACAATAACGGCTCATTGCATGGAAGATGGATAGACGCGACCCTCGACGAAAATCATATACATAGCGAAGTTACGTCTATGCTCGCTGCATCGCCGGAACCCGATGCGGAGGAGTGGTCAATTCATGATTATGAGGGTTTTGAGGGCGCACCTATTTCTGAATGGGATAGCTTTGAGCGCATAGCGAACTTGGCTGAATTTATAGAAGAACACGGGGAATTAGGCGGAGAACTCCTATCACATTTCGGTGGGGATTTGGAGGATGCCAAAAAATCTATGGATGAGTATCAAGGCGAACATATCAGCCTTGCCATGTTTGCACAGCAATTAACCGAAGATTGCGACCCTGCAATTCCCGACAATATTAGCAACTATATTGATTACGCCGCGATGGGACGGGACATGGAAATGTCTGGCGGTATTTTTACCATCGAAATCGCCTATGATGAAATTCACGTTTTTTGGGCGCATTAGTTATGCCTCGCCTGAAATGCCCCATGAAACGTCCTATGAAGCGTATAGTGTCCCGATTGTTATATGAAACCTATTGCGAGTTGGGAGACGGGCATATTCAAGACTGTTTATTGGTAATTTGGGAGCGCCTAGGAAATGGGGAAGCTGTTGCCGCAGAAGCATTTGTCGCGCTTGAATGCGCCGCTCGGGACGTAACGCAAACAAAGCGAATGACATTTGCAAGACTAGAGGACACGGAGCTTGATTTGCTCAAGGCGTTGTTTGAACGCGCCATTGATACCACCGAGTCCAAAAATCTGAAAACTCCTGCGCAAACGAGCGCGGCATGAGTGCCAAACCCCAAACCGAGCAAACCGAAGTCGGAGCACAGACCCTAATTGACGGGGTGCGCCCTGTCACCTTGGGCGAAAAACTTACCGCCCGAACTACGCACCCTATGACCCCAAAACGGAACCCGAACGCGGTTCAGAAACCTTGTGATCTTGGCCTTTTTGATGAAGTCGGCCTTGCGCAATTCGACCTTTTAGACTTCATCGCTAACTCAAATGGAGACTAAAATGAAACTCAAAGAAATCCCAATCGGGCAACTCAAAATATCACGCTCTAATATGCGGCACGGCGGCAAAGCCCCTGATGTATCTGACATATTGCCGAGTATTCGAGAAAACGGCGTTCAGCAAAGTATGCTTGTGCGCAAAGAGGGCAAGTCATACGGCGTAGTTGCAGGTCGCAGACGCCTGTTCGCGCTTCGTATTGTTGCCAAAGAAACGGGCAAGACCTTAAAAGCCCCCTGCGGTATCTTGGAAGATGGTGATAGTTCGGCGGCGATTGAAGCGTCGATTATTGAAAATATCGCACGGCTTCCCGCAACCGAAATGGAGCAATATGAAGCCTTTGGCCGCCTAAGAAAGTCAGGCCGTAGCGTGGGAGGTATTGCCGCCTATTTCGGCGTCACCGAGATTAAGGTCAAACGCATATTGGCATTGTCGGAGCTCATACCTGAAATCCGCGACCTATATGCCAATGAGAAAGTCCGCGTCTCGACCATCCGCGCCTTGACCTTAGCAACGATAGAACAGCAAGACGCATGGCTTGTATTGTTCAATGACGAGGAGCAATACGCACCGCACGGAGATGAGTTAAAAGCATGGCTAACAGGCGGCAATAATATTTCGACCAAGACCGCTTTGTTTGAACTGGCTGATTATGACGGGACTATCATCACCGACCTTTTTGATGAGGATAGCTATTTCCGCGACCCTGATACATTTTGGGAATATCAAAATCAGGCCATTGCTACAGCCGTAAAAGAACTACGCGGCAAAGGATGGAGCGAAGTTGTTGTCATGGATAGGGGCGAGAGTTTCCATGCTTGGCAATATAGCAAACGGCCACAAGAAGCAGGCGGCAAAGTATTTGTGGAAATATCCCATAACGGTCAAGTGGAAACCCATCTTGGATATTTAACCAATGATGATGCTAAGAAAATTGACGCCATATTAAGCGGCGATAAAGAGGGTGTGAACAAACCCAAAACCTCAAAACCTGAAATGTCTGGCCCTCTTAAAAGCTATATAGGCTTGCACCGCCATGCGGCGGCAAGAGCGGCGATAATTGAAAATCCGCAAACTATCTTGCGGTTGGTCACGGCGCACATGCTTGCAGGTTCAAGGTTATGGCAGGTCAACACTCATAAAACAGGCGCGATAAAAGACGCGACTCGTGCCAGTTTGGAGAATAGTATTTGTCATAATATATTCGTGCAAGAGCGTGAGAGCGTTCGGGAATTGCTTGATATATTGTGGGAGGGTGCACAGCTAACAGACGCGAGTAATTCTTATTCTTGCGCGGCTCTGTTTATCAAACTACTCGATTTTACCGATGATGAAGTTATGCGCGTTATGACATGCGTTATGGCAGAAAGTCTATCGAACGGCTCATTGCTTGTTGCCGCCATTGGCCAAGTTACCGAAATTGATATGAAACCACTGTGGCAACCCGACGAAGCTTTCTTTGAAATCTTGCGTGATAAGCGGGTTATCAACGAAATGGTCGCTGATATTGCAGGGGAGGCGGTGGCTGATTCCGTGCTCACTGATACGGGCAAGGTGCAAAAAAATATCATCACCAACCGCATTGCAGGTCACGGCGTTGCTACGTCCGACCCTGACTGGCGACCAAGATGGATAGGTTTTCCTGCAAATGGGTATTTGGAAGATGGGGATTGCGACCCTGCCATTGCGAGCATTGCCGTGGAGAATATGCTTGCGAAAAAGCAATCAAAAGAAGAAATGCCGCTTAAAGACGCGGCGTAAATCTATCTAAATACGCCTAGCACAGCCTGTCTCCACAGACGCTAGGCGGCGAGCCGCCGCGCCTTCAAAAGTGCGGTGGTTTTAATATGGCTATACTTTTCTTAACTTAGCAATGGTGTTTTGCGTGATCTCTAAACTGGATTTAAGTTCTTGGACTAAAGCTTCAAACGCGTCTGCATCTTCGGGGTCAGGTGACACGGTGATACTGTCCACTAGGTTTCGCGTAAGCGTGCTGATCTGAATGGGTGGACATTTGCTCACTTCACGATAGCTATTTGACGAAATGCCGTTGACCCAATAATCCATATTGGAGGTAATTTTACCGTTATCTAACATCATAAACGGAATGTTTTCGACGGCTATTTTTTTATCTGGCATATATCTAACCCCTTAAATTCATGATGGTGTTTCACAGGCGCGTACCAATTATTGTTTGTAATTTTACCAAAACGGAGAAAAATATTGCCAAGATCAAGACATAAGTTTCTTGCGACCATAGTGTGGCTTACGCAAAATCGGTAGTCTATGCCGTTGCTAGTGCATGAAAACGCATATAAATATTTAAGTAAATTTCGGTTCATTCGCATGGCGGTTTCCTGTCGTTTAACATTCATCCGAGAAGCCGGATGTCGTCAAAACAGAGAACCGTTGGACTCTGTGCGCGGTTTTTGAGTCTTCCTGCAAGCAAGAGGGGCCTTGGACATTTCGCACCACTCGGCCAATTCCGGATGTGCAAATATGTACGAAGACATGCCGCAAAAGGCCGTCTACTGTTTTCAAAGAGGTTGACGATCCCCACGCCTTGATTTTGCAAAACGCACTCCTTGATTAAGGCAATTTGTGGGTAAGAGCAACAGGTAGATGCAAAGCAAAAGAACCAAGTAACCCGCTCGGCTGGTAGCCAAGCGGGTTAGCTTTAATGAAGATAATCCGAGCCTTTTAAATTCCAAAGAATGGCAGATACATTGCCATAGCAGCAGACATTTCGCTCAAGATTAGCGTAGAGTTTAGAAACGATAATATTGGTATGCGTAAAGGAAATAGAACACAGATACTTTTCGCAGGTATTTTAGGGTTCTGTTCTGCGCACCACCAACTTCGTGATGTTCGCACCAAGAATATGGTAATTAGGTAATTAGCTCCTCGGCACTTTGAACGCATTGGAGCATTTTAACCCACCCATTAATGCCCGTGCACACGTAAGTTCGGATACCTCCACAGTCACTATTGTCAATATGAGCCACATACCCAAGCCCTTTTACCATTTATGTTTCAGTCGGGAACTCCATATATTGAAACGCAAAAAGCCATTCCCCTACCTTCTCACCCTAACATGAGCAGCCAGCCCAAAGCCTATCAACCCTGCAAAGCCACTATTTTCCTAGCCGCTGCGCGTCTTATCGCGAAACAAAATAGTGACTTCTCCGGGTACACGCGCTAGCGCGTGCCCACATCTTTGTTTGATTTTCCGTTGGTATGACAGGCAGTGGTCTGCCCGCTTCATATCGGGCGTCAGCAAGAAGATTGGCTTCTTGCGACACTATATGGAGACTAAAACAATGGCAAAAGCACTTGGATATGTAACACAAAGTGAAAACGGTAACTATGAAGGCATCCTTGCGATGGGCATCAATGAGCGGATTAAAATTATCCCCAACGAGTCCAAATCACCGAAGAGCCGCGAACCAGATTACCGCATCTTTGGTAAGACCCTCGGTGAAGTCGGCGGCGCGTGGAACAGGACGGGTAAAACATCGGGTAAAGACTATGTGTCGATTACCTTTGTTCACCCCAACATTAGCGCATCGAAACTCTACGCTAACCTTGGACAAAATGCAGGCGGCGAAGACAATGAATTCGCTCTGCTTTGGAACCCTAAAGATTAGGGTTATTCACTCTAAAACTGACCCGCTTGGCTACCAGCCGAGCGGGTTTTCTTGTGCGCATTGCCACAAAAATGCCACACTTATAGGTAGATAAATGGCCTAATATTTGTTAAATATTGGATGGGTAGAAAGGCTGGTTTTCTTGACAATGATTTGTAACGCATATGCAGCATGGACTTGGGAGGTATTACGCCGCCATCCAAAGTATATAAAACTCTATAATTCCCTAGTAAATAAGGATTTAGAGACGGTCAAACTTGGGGGTGGAACGCTTAAAGTTACGGCGTCCCGTGCTTATCCCGAGCTAGAAAAATGGGGCTTGTTATTACCCGCTGACCCCGCTTTAGATGCTGAGAAAGCTAATGTTTCTTGGCACCCAAATGTGTTCAAATCAGTGGTGCGGTTTCACATTGTTGACGCAGATCATGTTGAAGATAAAAGCCAATATATTAAGCTATCAGATTACCCCGCTACGCGCACCCATTTTAAGGGCGCAGATGGTTCATATCATATACGGTTTATGGGCGAGAATTTCTGGTTTCAATTGCAGTGTGACGACATCAATTTGAGCGACGAAAATGTTTTTATCGGAGTTGAATTTAACCGCATATTTGACATAGAAAAACGGACAAAAACTGCGTCAGAATTGTTCGGAATTTATGACGGTTCTATTGCTAAAAGTGAGCCTTTACACCTGCCAAAAAGGGTAGATTTGAACCAAAATTGCATGATTGCCTATGACGTTAGGACGGCAGACGGAACGTGGAAAGACGTAATGATTGCCCTTTTTGGCAAAGAAATTATAGAAAATTCTGGTGATGAATTTGAAAAATATTGGCAAACTAGCCGTAATGCAAATGCACGCGCTTTGCGCTATATTTACGGGGGTTTTCTAAAGATATTGGACAATAATTAAAACAATTATTTGCTCATTTGACCTTGAAAATCTTGGGGTGTTAAAACCTAGCCGTGCGCTTTAACAGTTCTCAAACCCTTAATTTTGTGTCTTGATTCGTTTTGCAGACACGCAAAATCATGCGCGTTTGCTAAAAAGTGAATGGAGGTAAACATGGGAATAGACGGTAAAAGTCCCTACCTAAATGAAGTGGAAGCTGCAAAGTTTCTGCGGATCACACCCAAAACCTTACGCAATATGAGGTGGCGGGATCAAGGCCCGACTTATAGGAAACACGGTAGCCGTGTTCTCTATCACATTCGGGATTTAAGAAACTGGTCAAGCGCAAATGCGCTTGGATGCGAGCGTAGCCCGGTAATGACGGATGTCTAAACTTACGCTCATATGTCAGCACTTCGTGCCTGATATTTGCAATCATCGTCTGCGCTTCGGCGTCCCGCAGTTGGTGACCAAATTAGATAATTACAGAAGTGTTGCTGCCTTTAGCCCGGAGTGTATCTTTGGCTATATTCGCTGGCAGCGCAATGAATACGGAACTATTCTTTGGCAGTTGATTATAGCCAAAACGGTGCAAGATGGCCGCATACAAGAGATTGCAGGCGTATATCCCGGCGCAAGTATTCTGGTCAATGTAAGCGGCGTAAACGCCGTCAAACAAGCATTAAAACGGCTTGATTATTGGGAGAAACAAGCGGGCGGTGAGTTATCAAATATCCCTGAAACACGTTGGCGGCATTTTCAAAATAGCATCATTATTCGCAGCGCTCCTCGTCCCGTTAAGCACGGCGAGATCGATCTTCATGCTGCCTTTAGGAGGGTGAAACCATGATATGGAAAGCCATTATGAGCATAGCTGCGATGCTACTAATTCTTGCAAGCTCGGTAGAAATTACCTTCCCGCCAAAGCCCGTATTACTTTATAATCCCAGCGAAAGCGCACCTGTTGGCTGGTATAGATTACGCCCTAATGATGCTCTTAAAAATGATGTTATGGTTGCGGCCTACGCGCCAGAAACGGCGCGCCGCCTTGCCCACGAACGGGATTATTTACCTTATGATTACCCCCTTATAAAAACTGTTTGGGCAATGCCTGGAGCTTATATCTGCATTCAAAATATGCGAGTTCGCGTACCAAACCGTCCTGATATTTACCAATTAGCGCAGGATGGTTTGGGGCGCGATATGCCGTCGCTATCGGGCTGCTTTACCCTTAGGCATGGCGAGTATTTCCTCATCTCTAAGGATGTGCAGGCGGGTTTCGATAGCCGTTATTTTGGCCCTGTCAGTAAAGAGAAAATACTCGGACGGGTGCAGTATTTAGGAAACGGTACAAATGGCGCCGTTCTGAAAAGGGCGGAAAAAGAGGAGGTAAATTGATGGCGGGGTCAGGGCAAGATAAAGGGCTTGGCCCAAAATGGGCTAAGCTATTGTCTGCACATCGTTTTTTGTGGGCCAGAGGCCTTTTGGGGTGGGCCAGCGATTCCGCTACAACCCCCATAGGAGTGCAAGTTTTAGCTGGGCCACGTCCTCTACTGTCCCGTAATGTCCCACTAAGTCCCTATGTGTGTCCCTCATGAGCGGGCGCGGTGATAATCCATTTAATGTGAAACTTGGCCGCATATTTTCGCCGAACGGAACAGGAAAGTTTGTCAGCTTTGCAGGGCGCATAAGGCGAGCCGCAAATGCTAGCCGGCGTTCCTCTGGTGGCGGCGGAAACCGTAACAGCCGCCACGTTGCCGAGCAGTTTTTCTCACGGCGCGTTATTGTCAAAGTTAATCTGGTAAAAATGGCAGGCGGCGGCGCGAAAGGGCAAGCACTCCACTTGAAATATATAGAACGCGATAGCGCGGCATTGGACGGCGGCAAGGGTTATCTGTTTGACCGTGAAGATTTGTTTGTTGACGGCGATGCATTTACTGAACGCGTCCAGTCAGATCGGCACCAGTTTAGAATTGTGGTGTCTGCGCAAGACGGCAAAGATTTGAACGACCTCATCTCATATACCCGTGAATTGGTTTCGCAGATGGAAACCGACCTTGATACGAAACTCGATTGGGTGGCTGCAAATCACTACGATACGGCTTTCCCGCATACGCATATCGTTATTCGCGGCATTAAAGATGACGGAACAAATTTGGTTATGCCGCGTGAGTATATTTCATACGGCATTAGAAATAGAGCCGAGGAACTTGTAACGCTTGAACTTGGCCCCATAAACCAGATGGAAGCAGCAGTCAGTCTTGCCAAGCAAGTCACACAAGAAAGGTTCACTCAGCTTGATCGTGACCTCCAAAGCCTTACCGTCTCTAATGTAGTTGATTTGCGCGTTTCGCCCATGGACGGGAGCGATTGGTCGTGGCGGCTAAACATTGCCCGCCTTAAACACCTTAGCCGCATGGGACTAGCCGAGAAAGTTGGCAAACGGACTTGGATGCTAAGCCGGTCTTTAGAGCGCACATTGCAAAGACTTGGAGAGCGCGGCGATATTCTAAAAGCCTATCATAAAGCTTTAAACGCTGCGAAACTGGATAGGCCATCTGTCTCTGATAATATTTACGACCCATTTGATGCCCGCGCCCGGCCAATCACAGGACTTGTTGTCAGAAGCGGGATTTTGGATGATGTAAATGACCGGGCTTTTATTGTGCTTGATACGCTGGAGGGAGAAGCCATTTATGTGAGTACGGGCAGCAGTGTTAGCATTGAGGATATTGAAGCAGGCATGACCGTAAGCATAAAGCCCGCCGATATTCAACCGAAGCAATCCGATATAACGATCGAGAAGATTGCGGCTGCTCGTAATGGTGATTATAGCCCCGCCGCACACCAAGCCTCTGATCCAACCGCTCGCACTGAATATATCAAGGCCCATGTCAGGCGGCTCGAAGCCATGCGGCGCGCCGGTCATGCTACGCGAAATAGCGACGGCTCATGGAGGATTCCGCACGACTATCTAAAACGGGCAGTAGCTTACGAAAAATCAAAAGCGCAATCCAAGCCAGTTGAAATACGCATAGTGTCGCGTGTGCCTCTAAACGAGCTTGCGCAAACGCTAGGGCGAACATGGCTTGATGAACGGCTCTTGGATGACGAGCAGGCCGAGTATAAAGGGTATGGCGACACGGTTAAGAAGGCCGAAGTTCTACGGCGGCAATATCTTGTTAGCGAAAGCATACTCAAAAATACTGATGCCTCACTTACGCAATCTCATTTAGATAAATTGGAAAGCCGTGATTTAAAACTTGCGGCAGCATCATTAGCAACCGAGCTTGGCAAATCATTCTCGGCACATTCTCAGGGCCGAAAAGTAAAGGGTATTTACAGACAATCTATCGAAAGACCAAGCGGAAAATACGCCGTTATAGAACGCGCCAAAGGCTTCTCTCTTGTGCCGTGGCGCGACACGCTTGAGCGCAATCTCGGGCGCGAAGTCATGGGCGTTGTTTCAGGGGACGGTATTTCTTGGACGCTGACAAAGGGACGAGAGATTTCATAGGCTGCATCAGGAGCAGACGTAGCATAAAATCTATCTGTGGTATAATGTTTCTCGCGCTCGGACTGCTTCTTCGAAGAATGGCTTTAATTCTTCTCTACACCGTCGAAATGTGGTTTTCCCTAATTCTGGAAGCCTATTCTTGGACTCTATAAAATCGTCCATTTTTATTTCTGAATTTAATTCCGGATTGAGTCTTGTAATGTTGTCTCGCCCTATAAGTAATCCTGCTTGCCCAATAGCATTGTGAGATTGCAATTGGGAAACGTACTCTAGGGTATCTGTCCAATCAAAAATCCCTCCATTAGCTTTTTTGACTGTTATTTCTTTGCCATATTTTCCGCAACCCAATGAAAGAACTCGTATGTTGCTTCTAGGAATATCGTAGCAAGATAACGCATCAACCACTGCGCCCATAATCGGATTATTCATGAAAAGCCCGCCATCAACACACACTTCTTCACCAGTGGTGTTTCCACCCAAATAGATAGGTGCGGCGGATGTATCAAGAGCAATTCGTGACATATATTCAGAGTGGTCTCTTCGGTAGTCCTCATGATGATCTGTCTTATACATGCTTGGCTCACCATGTTGATTAACGGCGGGAATTACCATCCTCGGGCCCGCTTCACCGAAACAGCGCTCACCTAGAGTTTTGTGAATCATATCTTCTAGAGGTTTCCGGTCGTGTAAGGTTCCTCGCCACGCAAATTTTGGATCCTTGGGTTTCTTAAAAATTTGACCTCCTATTTTTGTATCCGTGTAGAGATCAAACATTTCTCTTGCTGTTTTCCTTGCAGCTAAACCTATTGCCAAAATACCACCTGTTGATGTTCCTGCAAACATATCGAAGTAACTACTAATCGGCCTACCCATACAAAATTCTGCTTCAATTTCACGGAGAATTGCTGCGGGTAAGATTCCCTTGATTCCCCCTCCGTCTATACTGAGAATTTTGAAACTCTTATCTTTTGGCCAAGGTTGCTGAACACGTTGATGATAAATAGTTCCGTCTGATCGTTTTCCGGTCATGCTACATTGTCCTTAGTTATGTTATCATTTAATGAAATTTCTCTAACTGTTGCTGGAAGAACACCTTCTCCAATCCAGACACCTGTCAGATGCCAGTATTCATAATTAGCCAGCCACTTGGCGACCCAAGGAATAGTGGTTTTAGCGATATAGTCGTATCGTGGGTTCCATTCCTTTTGATCAGGATCAAATAAACACAGGCCAGATCTGGCTGGATCATCACGGTTATACAATAAGTGCGGGATGTCTTCATAGTCGCATCCAGTACGAGGCATTAGTATGGGATCTTCTAATAATACATATGGGAGTTCAAAGTTTTCAGCGCACCAAAATAAGCTCACGACATACTGTTTTTGAATAGGGCGCAGAGGACCGACCCAAATCAACATATTTGACTCTATTGTTAGTTTAAAGTCAGGGAAACGCTTTTTCATTTGGGCAACCTGACCTGTAACTGATTTCTTTAAGCTTCTTGCCACGAAGTCCCCTACAGACTTCCTGGGTGAAATGTATTTGCCTTCGGTTTAATGTATGGTGCCGCCAAGACAGGCGTTGGTACTGACTTTGTATCAAATAGTTTTCCGTCCTGACTGACGCCTACAGAATTTGAGTTGGCAACACGCTCAAAATTACGTTTCACCACGGATGTTGCGATGTGTTCACCGAATAGTTCAGATAGAATGACTTGTATGGTTTTCAGATCAGCAGTCTTCAATAGCTCCAGCTTCAACGCTAATTCATCCAAAACCTCAGTTAAGGTCGCGATATCTTGTGAAGAACTCGGCCAGCGGTCTGTTATGACGTCCGGCTCATACACAGGGTTTTTTAAATCAAGGCTTAGCCTTATTTTGACATCATTTTTTATGTGTTCTGAAAGTCTGATCAATTCATCAGTTAGCCCGATTCCACTTGGGCTCAGTTGCCCTGAAAGTATAGTGAGGTAAATTGATGGGGGGCGCTTTAGTGACAACTCTCTATATTTTTCCCTCATGTGACGCTTCAATAATTTAACCGCGATAGCTCGCAAATCATCTGTTTTCGTAGATGTTGTTTCTGGAAGGGGTTCCACAGACGCAAATTCTACCGTTGTTAGATTGGTCAAGCGATCTACAGAATATTGACGGCGAGCTAAAGCTAACTGACCAGCATAAAATTCGATAGATGCATCTCCCATTTGCTCTCTATACCAATCGGCAGCACCTTTAGGGTGGGCGGGAACGTAGGCTGAAGAACCTTCATCGGGACTATGACAAATCTTCCCGTAGCTAGGCTTGTTAGTAATTGTTGGCGGGATAAGCGGGACTACATCAAGGTGCATTTGAGGGAAACGAACCTGAATGCAACGAGTGCATCTCTCTATTGCTATAGAACCTGGAAAACCTTGGAGGTCGTGGAATAGTGCATCTAATATTGTCTTGGACGAATAATCCCCTGACGGTGAAAATTGTACAATGGCGTCAACGTCAAATCTGTCCGATTTTTCACCACTTACAATCAACGTGCCAGATGCAAAAGAACCCTGCGCATAAATTGAAGAAGTATGGTCAAGCAACCAATTTTTTAGTATGCATTTTGGTCGTGTTAATACCTTCTCCAAAAGTTGATATCTTTTATTGGCGATCTTCTCATCGTGATCCGAAGGTTCTATTTCTACGGCAACCCCAATCAACATTATGTCTAGGGCGTAATTTGGAGGAAGGGCTGTTTCAAATGCGGGCTTATTCATCGTTAGTTACCTTATTGCTACTTATGCGATTCTTTCTTCATATTGCTATTAAATAGTAAGTTTCTATATAATGTCAATATCTTATTAAAGGGTGAGGTGGTATAAAGTGTGGATAATAAGGACTTGATTCGGGGGATTAAATGGAAAAGCTAGCTTGGCCTGTTAGGCAAAGGCTGAAATTTATTGAGTTTAGTGTGTTTTGGGAAGATGAAATAAGTCGGCCAAAACTTCAGAACCAATTTGGGATTTCACCACAACAAGCAACTAAAGATTTGAATTCATATCAAAATTTGGCTCCTAACAATATTTTTTATAACCCCAAATTACGCAGATATATTCAAACTGAAAAATTCGAACCAAAATTTATCGATGGCAGTGCAGCTGAATACTTAAAGCACATTGATGCTCTACGCTTGGAACATAAATCGCGGAATGAAATCTGGATTAAGCAAGTGCCAAGTTATGACTGCACCCACTTACCTGGCCGAATGGTAAGTTCAGATATTTTAAAATCTGTACTTAGGGCAATAATAAATAAGCAATCTATAGAAATAGAATACGTTTCTCTTTCGGCTTCAGGAGCAGGTGTAAAGCGTATTTCTCCCCATTCAATTTGCACTGATGGGAATAGATGGCATGCTCGGGCTTACAATCATGCTGGTGACCGATTTTCGGATTATTCATTGTCCAGAATCTCTAAAGCAGAAAAACTGTCTGAGGGAGGGAAGCCTGCAAAAGAAGATGAAAGTTGGAATAACTATGTTGAGATATGGATTGCTCCCGACCCCAATATTGAAGGATCGCGATCGGAGATGTTGCAAGTTGAGTATGAGATGAACGACGGTTCACGCGCTATTAGAACTCGAAAATCTATGTTATGGTATATATTAAGGAGACTTGGTTTCAATCCTAATGATAACGATAAATCTCACACACCTGCTAAAATGCGGAATGAAAGCAGCTTCAGTTTAGTATTGTTAAACCTTGATGAAATTGAGATATGGCTTGAGAGGCGAAATTAATTCCCATTTCAGCCATTAAACGAGTGTTTGAGGATAATTTTGCTTTTAATGCTAATTCCTGCAAACTTTAATAACGCGTGACTTAATTAAAGTTTAATGTATTATCCTTTAATAGTGAAGCTTCTTATTAAAGGATAATGGCTGATGCCAAAAACTGAATATGCAGAGCGGATAGGGGGTTATGTCACTATTAGTACGGTGGGGGAGACGGCTCGGGCTTATGTACCTAAACCGCTACCGCCTGTGCCCGCTATCGACATGACAAATTTATCGACATTGGCAAGCGAAGCAATGCTGGCTTTGGGGCGGCTTGATGGGGTGCGGGCTGTGACGCCTGATACTTCGTTGTTCCTTTACATGTATGTTCGTAAAGAAGCGTTGTTATCGTCTCAGATCGAGGGAACGCAATCATCTTTATCAGATTTGCTGTTATATGAGAACGAGCAGGCACCCGGCGCGCCTATGGATGATGTTGAAGAAGTTTCGACATATGTTGCGGCGCTCAATCACGGGCTGGAGCGTATGCGGGGCGGTTTTCCGCTTTCTGTGCGTTTAATGCGCGAGATGCACGGCATATTACTCGCTACAGGACGCGGCAGCACGAAACAGCCTGGAGAGTTTCGTAAGTCACAAAACTGGATCGGCGGTACGCGGCCAGGTAATGCTATTTTTGTTCCTCCGCCGCCAAGCTCTGTAATTGACCTCATGGCCAACCTTGAAAAGTTCCTCCATAGTAAGGACGATAAATTGTCCCCGCTTATCAAAGCAGGTATTGCCCATTTACAATTTGAGACCATTCACCCGTTTCTTGACGGCAATGGCAGACTTGGCCGTCTTATTATCACCTTGTATTTGTGTTCAGAGGGCATATTGGAAGAACCACTTCTCTATCTAAGCCTTTATCTCAAAACCCACCGTAAGACCTATTACGCTTTACTAAATGAAGTGCGAGAGCATGGACGCTGGGAAGTGTGGCTAGAGTTCTTCTTGTCAGGTGTGCGCGATGTAGCAAAGCAAGCGCACCAAGCGGCGCGAACGATTTCAGATATATTTGCTAGTGATGCCGGGAAGATCGGCGTGCTTAAACGCGCAGCGCCGATGGCTCACAGGGTACATAATATATTGCAGCAACGTCCAATTATGACAGCAGCGACGATTACGGATATTGCCAATACGAGCTTCCCTACCGCCAGTAATGCGCTTTCCAATTTGGAGCGTCTTGGCATTTTAACAGAAATAACGGGTAAAGAGCGTGGGCGTGTTTATGCTTATGCTCGGTATCTGGACGTTCTTAACGAGGGAACAGAGCCTATTCGCCAATAAACCTGATTTATAATCCAGATAATCAGGTGTTATAAAATCAGCCTTGCTCTTACATGTCCCACTACGTCCCTACAGTGCCATATTCACTCAGATTTACCCCCTAGCTTAAACCGCTAATTTTACGGCAGCCTAAGTCCAGTTTAAAAAGGACTTACGGCTATGTCGCCACAATCAATACTTATCGGTCAGATCATTGTCGTGTTTACGACGATTATTGTGACCACATGGTATGCGACCCAATGGGTAGCTTTGCAGTTTGATTATGATGCTTATTTAGGTGCGCCTTGGTTTACGGTTTCCAATCATAATATTTATCTGCCGTGGAGATTGTTTGAGTGGTGGTATTCATTTGATGCGTATGCGCCGGATATTTTTGCTAAGGGTGGACAGATAGCAGCGGGCGGTGGTTTCGTCGGAACACTATTTGCCGTGATTGGTTCTGTCATTCGCGGTCGCCAAGCTAAGCGCCTCACCACATTTGGATCATCAGAATGGGCGACACATAAGCAGATTAAAAAGGTTGGTCTATTTAGCGATAAGGGTGTTTTCTTAGGAGAACACGACGGTCAATATATTCGTCATAATGGCCCGGAACATGTGATGACCATAGCGCCAACTCGTTCAGGTAAAGGCGTGGGTCTAGTTATTCCAACGCTGCTAACATGGACAGATAGCGCGGTTATCCACGACATTAAGGGCGAGAATTGGGCGCTCACATCTGGCTGGAGATCAAAATTTTCTTACTGCTTGTTGTTTGACCCCACCGATACAGCATCAGCTAAATATAATCCTTTGCTCGAAGTCCGTAAGGGCGAGTGCGAAGTACGGGACACACAAAACATTGCCGATATTCTGGTTGACCCGGAAGGTATATTAGAGCGCCGTAACCACTGGGAGAAAACTGCCCATTCGCTTCTTGTCGGTGCCATTCTCCATGTTCTTTATGCTAACAAGAATAAAACTTTATCAGGCGTAGCCACATTCCTCTCTGACCCAAGCCGTGATTTTGAAGACACGCTTTGGGCCATGATGAAAACCAATCACCTCGGCGACCAACAGGACGCCAAAGTCCATCCCGTCGTTGCACAAGCAGCGCGTGAACTCCTTAATAAATCTGAAAACGAACGCTCAGGTGTATTATCGACGGCGATGAGCTTCCTATCTCTTTACAGAGACCCAACGGTTGCCGAGGTGACGTCTAAATGTGATTGGCGTATTAGTGATTTGGTAGATGCGGGCAAACCATTGTCGCTCTACCTTGTCGTTCCGCCTTCAGATATTTCAAGAACCAAACCGCTAATCCGCCTTATCCTAAATCAAATAGGCCGCCGCTTAACCGAGAGCCTAGAGACTAATAACAATCCGTCCCGCCGCAAAGTATTATTCATGCTTGATGAATTTCCTGCGCTTGGAAGATTGGATTTCTTTGAAAGCGCGTTGGCGTTCATGGCGGGCTATGGGTTACGGGCTTTCCTAATCGCGCAATCCCTGAACCAAATAGAAAAAGCTTACGGCCCCAATAATTCAATCCTTGATAATTGCCATGTGCGGGTTGCTTTTGCCACGAATGACGAGCGCACCGCTAAGAGAATATCTGATGCCGTTGGCAGCACCACAGAAATGCGGGCTATGCGTAATTATGCAGGTCATAGATTAGCGCCTTGGCTCTCCCACGTCATGGTGTCGCGCCAAGAAACGGCGCGGCAACTTCTCACGCCGGGTGAGGTCATGCAGCTTCCTAACGACGAAGAGATTATCCTGCTCTCTGGTTTTGCGCCCATTAGAGCAAATAAACTCCGTTATTATGCGGACAAGAACTTCACAGGCCGTGTCACGCCGCCGCCATCATTATCCCCTGATGGCTCATACCCTCACTCCCCCCTAAGTAATGGGTGTGATTGGAATAACCCCAATGGCGAACCAATGACACGGCCTGTGGATGATCGACTGATAAAGCCCGGTGAGAAGAAACAACCTAAAAAATCGTCTAGGCCAAATGGTAAGGACATAAAGCCTGAATTACCGACACATGCTAAAAATGCTGCACCAAAAATAAAAGCGAATAACAAAGATCGCTCCGATGAGGACACACCCGAAATTGCTGTTGTCCAGATCGGTCAGCTAACACCAGAGAACACAGCGTTGCAACGGGCGCATGGTTTATCCCAAAGTATAGAGCCAGATTTGGGGATGGGATAATGACCGATATTCGCCCCCGCATAAGATCGCGTATCTCGCAAGAAAACTATGACCGCCTTATGGCAGCCTGCCGTAAGCCCAATATGTCATTGCCTATTATTTTAGACCAATGCCTATCCGCATTTTTTAGTTTTGAACTTGATGATAAACGCGACGCGGCGATATTAAAGCGCCTTGATCTCATGACACGCCACGATAACCGGCACAGCCGCGATATTACTTTAGTCTTGGAAATATTTGCGCTGTATTTGCAATATTTTTTCACAGTCATGCCCGATGTGAAACAGGTGGACAAAGACGCGAAGGCAGCAAGCGGTGTTGCTAATTTCAATAACTTTGTCGATCTGTTGAGTGGACGGGTTAAAAAGAGTGGACGTACTTTTAACAAATCTTTGACAGATTTGCTTGTGTCTCAAGATGAGTTTTTCACATATGATGAATTGGTGCTCCTCAAACAATTCGACAACCAATCAAGTAAGAAAAAAACAAAGGCTCAAAAAGCTAAGAATGAAAAAGTGGAGGCAAACCATGTCTCAGTTTAACCCTGTCACCGCAAGCCGCACCCTAGAAATGCTCCGTTCCGCAATGGGGCCAGTGATTGGCGCGGCGCTTGCTGATAAAAACGTCATTGAGATTATGGTCAATCCAGACGGCAAACTTTGGCTCGACCGCCACGGCGAAGGACGGGCTTACACGGGCGAGATTATTACGCCATCAGATGCAGAGCGCATCGTTAAATTGGTCGCCAGTCATATCCGCCAAGAGGTTACGAAGAATAGACCAATCGTAAGCGCGGAACTCCCCGGCGGCGGCGAACGGTTTGAAGGTTTATTGCCGCCCGTAGTTTCTGCACCGTGTTTTTCTATCCGCAAAGGCGCGGCTAAGATTTTCACATTGGATGATTATGTGGATGCTGAAACTATGACGAAGGCACAAGCTGACGCTCTGTCATACGCAGTCAATGCCAAGCTCAATATCCTGATTGTTGGCGGGACAAGTAGCGGTAAAACTACGCTGGCAAATGCACTATTGGCAGAAATCGCAAATTGTAACGACCGCGTTCTCATTCTCGAAGACACGCGAGAACTGCAATGCGGTGCGGAAGATACTGTGGCACTGCGCACACATTATTCTCCTGGGGGGCAAGGCGTAAAACTTGCCGATCTCGTTCGCTCCACGTTGCGCTTGCGACCCGACCGCATTGTGGTCGGCGAGGTGCGTGGCCCAGAAGCCCTTGATATGCTCAAAGCTTGGAATACGGGACATCCCGGCGGCATTGCCACTGTCCATGCCAATTCCGCCGAAGCAGGTATTTACCGTATCGAGCAGCTGATATTAGAGGGCGCAAGCTCTGTCTCGCGCACACTGATTGTTGAGGCTATCAATGTCATCGTCTTTATCTCTGGCCGAGGTTTATCCCGCCGCGTGGAAACCATTGCCCGCGTACTTGGTGTTCACGGCGATGAATATGATTTTGAGCCGCTCGCACCTAATTTTACCCCCCTCAAACTTATCCCCAAAACTAACCCTTAAAGGAGCTTCCTATGTCCACTCGTCAACTTACCTATCTAACTTTCATTATCCTCGCTTGTATATTGTTCGCAGAACCCGCCTTTGCGTCCGGCTCATCTATGCCTTGGGAAGCACCGCTCACTAAAATACTCAGCTCTATTGAAGGCCCAGTCGCCAAAATATTCGGCACTATCGTTATTATCATGACTGGTTTGACTTTAGCGTTCGGCGATACGGGCGGCGGTATTCGTAAGCTCATTCAAATCGTATTTGGCCTCTCGATTGCGTTTACGGCCACCAGTTTCTTCATGTCGTTCTTCAAGTTTAGCGGCGGAGCACTGATTTAATGCCAAGTGGAATGATTGATGGTTTCTCCATACCCTTGCACCGCTCACTGACCGAACCAATCTTGCTTGGCGGAGCACCGCGAACAGCCGCCATCCTTAACGGAACTTTGGCCGCCGCCCTTGGGCTTGGCCTCCAACTTGCGGTCGTGGGCATTATCTATTGGGCCATATCACATTCTTTGTCCGTCTATTTCGCCAAGCGTGATCCTAAATTTATGGACGTGCTGGCGCGTCACATCAAACACAAAGGTTATCTGTCATGTTGAACTTAGCAGAATATCAAAAGCAGCCTATAAGACTTGCTGATTACTTGCCTTGGGCTTGCTTGATAGCGCCCGGCGTGGTGCTCAATAAGGACGGTAGCTTCCAAAGGACTGCAAGGTTTCGCGGGCCAGATTTGGGAAGTGCCACTCAAGAAGAATTGGTGGCCACATGCGCACGTATCAATAACGCGCTTAGACGCTTTGGTTCAGGATGGGCACTGTATTTTGAAGCATGCCGCCATGCAGCGCCCGATTATCCGCATAGCGCATTCAAAGACCCCGCAGCCTGGATTGTTGACCAAGAACGACGGGGACAATTTGAGCAGTCCGAACATCATTTTGAAAGTGCCTATTATTTGACATTCGCTTATCTCCCGCCCGCCGATAGTGCCAAGCGCGCCGAAAGCCTGCTTATAGAAAAACCAGAGGACGAATTAACAGAAACTGCATCGGATCATCTTACCGCCTTTATTACGGATAGTGAGCGCTGCTTAGATTTAATGGAAAGTCTATTTCCATTGGCAACATTCTTAGATGATACCGAAACGCTGACATATCTGCACTCGTGTATATCCCCAAACAAACACAAAATTACTTGCCCCGAAACACCTGCATATATTGACGCGCTCATTGGCGGCGCTGATTTAGTCGGCGGCCTAGTCCCAAGGCTCGGCGGAGAAAATCTACACATGATTACGGTACGCGGGTTTCCCGGCGAGACTACGCCGGGAATATTGGACCAGCTTAATAGTCTCGGGTTTGCGTACCGCTGGATGACACGTTATTTACCGATGGATAAAGCCCAAGCCACAAAGGTTATCGGTAAATACCGCCGCCAGTGGTTTGCCAAACGCAAATCGGTGATGTCGCTCCTCCGCGAAAGCCTGTTTAACGAAACATCTGCACTTGTTGACAGTGACGCCGATAACAAAGCCCTTGATGCTGATGAAGCCCTACAAGACCTTGGCGCAGACCATGTGAGTTTTGGTTATCTCACAACCTGTATTGTGGTCAGCCATAAAGACGCACTTGTCGCTGAGCAGCAAATCCGGTCTATCGAACGTATTGTCAATGGGCGCGGCTTCGTCTCTATCCATGAAAGTGTAAACGCCGTTGATGCTTGGCTTGGCAGCTTGCCCGGCAATCCATACGCTAATATTAGACAGCCAATTATCCACACCCTCAATCTTACCCATCTTATGCCGCTGTCTGCAATATGGGCTGGGCCAAAGCGTAATGAGCATTTGGATGCCGTGCCTTTGTTGTACGCAACAACGGCAGGCCACACGCCGTTTAGATTGGTGACCCATCAAGGTGATGTCGGGCATATGCTGATAGTCGGGCCGACGGGGGCGGGCAAGTCGGTTCTTTTGTCATTGCTAGCCTTACAGTTTCGCCGCTATAAAGACGCACAAGTCTTCGTCTTTGATAAGGGACGTTCTGCCCGCGCCGCAACATTAGCTTTGAACGGTGACTATTATGACCTCGGCGCAGAAAACTCACTCATCTTTCAGCCGCTCAAAGATATTGATGATGAAGCAGAGATTGCGTGGGCGCTTGATTGGGTATTAGGTCTGCTTCGTAATGAAGGCTTAGAAACCGACCCGGACATTAAAGAGGCGGTTTGGAGTGCGCTACTAAGTCTAGCTAGCGCGCCACCAGAGCAAAGAACACTAACTGGATTATCTGCACTTTTACAGTCAAACAAATTACGCCAAGCCATGCAGCCTTATACGCTTGATGGTGCTTACGGATATCTACTCGATGGAAATACCGAGTCTCTCAAAGCGGGTGATACGCAGTGCTTTGAGATGGAAACGCTCATGCACTCCAAAGCATTAGTGCTACCGGTTCTCACATATCTATTCCACAGGCTGGAAGCACGATTTGATGGCAAACCAAGTCTCTTGATTCTCGATGAAGCTTGGGTGTTTCTTGATGACCCTTTCTTCGCAGAGCGAATACGCGAATGGTTGAAAGTTTTGCGGAAGAAAAACGTATCGGTGATATTCTCGACCCAATCTTTGGCAGACATTGCTAGCAGCGACATTGCGCCTGCGCTTATCGAGTCCTGCCCGTCACGGATATTCTTGCCTAATGACCGTGCTATGGAGCCACAGCAAGCGGAAACCTATGAACGCTTTGGCCTGAATACACGCCAGATAGAAATTATCGCATCGAGCATTCCCAAGCAGGATTATTACTTCCAGTCACGAGCAGGTAATCGTTTGTTTGACCTTGGTCTTGGCGAGGTTGCGCTCGCATTTTGCGGCGCAGGTTCGAAGAGCGAACATGCAGGCATTGATACGGTAATTGAAACGCACGGCACAGAACAATTCGCCAGTGAATGGCTCCGCGCCAAATCCCTTAATTGGGCTACCGACCTTATGGAAACTGAATTTAATCTCACCGCTGATGAAGCATTGCCTTGGAAAGATGAAATAAAAGAAAGTGAGGACATATGCGCCGCCGAATAAAATCATTCTTACTCGTATTCATAATGTTGTTTTCTTACGTCCAAACGGCACAGGCGCAATTTGGTGGTATCGTGTTCGATCCTAAGAATTTTGTGCAAAATCTCTACACCGCATCGCGTTCGCTTATCCAGATACGACAGCAAGTCAGCCAACTCCAAAACGAAGCACGCATGCTGATTGCGCAGGCCAAAGACTTAGCTAAAATGGATTACAATGCTCAATATGAGTTGCTGCGTATTTTAGAAGAAATAGCCGTTCTCACCGAAGAAGCCGAGAATGTTAGCTATGAGGTAGGCCGTAGCCGCGACCTTATGCGCGAGCATTACCCGCAAGAATATGCTAATATGTCCGATGATGAAATGTTAGCAAATGCAGAGGTGCAATGGGAGAACTCCCGCGTTGCTTTTGAAGAAGCTATCGTCATGCAATCCAAAATGATTAGCAGTGTCAAAGTAGACGCAAGGACTCTCGATAAGCTTGTTACAGAAAGTCAAAGCTCCACAGGCAATTTATCGGTTGCACAAGCAGGCAACCAACTACTCGCGCTATTGATTAAACAAATCATGCAAATGCAGCAAATGGACGCCGTACAATACCGCGCTCAAGCTTTGGAGCATTCGCGGCAACTGGCGATTGAGAAAGAGTCTCGCCAAAAGCACAAACGCTTTGTTGGCACTAGAAGTGCTTACGGCAAGAAACGCGGGAGGAAGTAATGGATAATTTATCCGTTATAGATCAGTTCCTAAAGACGTTCTCTAATTACATAGACTCGGGGTTTGGTTTGCTTGGCCCAGACGTGATGTTCTTGACCGCATTTCTAATTGGCATAGATATTACGCTTGCGGGCCTGTATTGGGCCATGGGGCCAGATACCAATGTTATCGCCAAGTTCTTGAAGAAGGTGATGTATGTCGGTTTCTTTGCGCTGATCCTGAATAATTTTGCCTTTCTAAGTGATGTAATATTTACCAGCTTTGGACAGCTTGGCCTTAACGCCACAGGCAAGACCATAACGGCGGCAGACCTTATGCGTCCGGGCTTTGTTGCCAGTGTTGGATTCGATGCGGCACACCCACTGCTGACAGAAGTTCAAGACCTTACAGGCCCGATTAAATTTTTCACCAATATCGTCACTATCATTATTCTACTGCTGGCTTGGGTGATTACGCTGTTCGCCTTCTTCTTTTTATCCATTCAGCTTTTTGTCACCATTATTGAATTCAAACTCACTACGCTTGCAGGCTTCGTGCTGATACCTTTCGCGCTCTGGAATAAAACATCCTTCCTCGCAGAAAAAGTGCTCGGCAATATCATAGCGTCTGGCATTAAACTTATGGTGCTTGCGATTATCATCGGAATTGGCTCGACCATATTTGGGCAAGTCACGGCAGCATTTGTACCAGGCGAAGTTACGCTTGAAGACGCTGCGTCCGTTATCCTTGCCTCTCTCGCTATATTCGCTCTTGGTATATTCGGCCCTGGCATTGCAACGGGTTTGGTTTCAGGCGCTCCGCAATTAGGTGCAGGTGCAGCGGTTGGCACAATGGCCGCCGTTGGGGCTGGAGCAATGGCAGGCGGCGCTGCCGCAGGTGCGGGCGCAGGCATGGCAGGCAAGGCAGCAGGCGGCGCGGTCAAGGCGGGCGCGTCACTTGCGGGCGGCACACAGCTATCTTTTGCCCTTGGTAAAGCAGCATCAGGTTCAGGCGGCGTTAAAGGCGCGCTTGGCGGCGCGTCTGCAGTTGCCCAAGCAGGCATGGGGGCAGTTAAGAACGCTGGTAAAGCAGCCACTTCAAAAGCTACGGGCAGTGTTAGCGCCGCCCATAAATCAGGTATGCGTGGCGGACTTAATGGTCTGTCGCAAAAAGGCCTGAAACCCGTCAGCGCAAACGATAGCGGCGGTGGTTCTGGCGGCGGCTTTTCTAATAGTGGAATGGGTCAACCCAATTGGGCTAAGAAAATCAAACGCCAACAATCAACGCATAATGCCACGCGCCGCGCTAGCGACGCTATCCGCTCTGGTGATACACGCGGCGGCGGTTTTGCCTTCAAATTAGAACAAGAAGAATAGGAGAACCCCATGTGGAAACGTAATCAATCAAGATACGGAACAACGCCCATCCTAGAAACGCCGTACCAACGAGCAGCCCAAGTCTGGGATGACCGTATAGGGTCTGCCCGTGTGCAGGCTAAAAACTGGCGGCTAGCGACATTACTGTCCATTGGGTTGTCGGCATTACTTGCTGGAGCCTTTATCTGGCAAAGTTCACAGAGCATGGTCACGCCTTATGTAGTCGAGGTGGACACTAATGGTTCCGTCCGCGCTATCGGCCCCGCCACAGAAAACTTCATACCGTCGGATGCACAAATCGCGCACCAGCTTGCAGACTTTATCAGTAATGTACGGTCAGTGTCTATTGACCCGGTAGTGCTTAGGCAAAATTGGCTCGAGGCGTATAGCTTTGCCACAGACCAAGCCGCGATAACTTTAAACACTTACGCTACCGAGAACGACCCATTTGCTGATATTGGGCAACGCAGCGTCACCGTTGATGTCGCGTCCATTGTACGCTCATCTAATGACAGCTTTGAAATCCGCTGGCGCGAGACAAGCTATCGCGGCGGGGCGCTTCTTGGCACGGAAAATTTCACAGCCGTTCTATCCATCATCATCCATCCGCCGACCGACGCGCAAACTCTGCATAGCAACCCCCTTGGCCTCTATGTGCACGGCCTTAACTGGTCAAAAGACCTCAATTCAGGAGAATAAAATGAGACATTCACACCTATTAAAAACCACAGCAGCGGCTTGCCTACTATTATCCTTAAGTGGATGCGCCAGTATGCAAAAGACATTTGATGATTTTAAACTCGATATATCGGGCAAAGGCCAAGCACCCACGCAAATGAGTGCTGCCATCTTGGAAGTGGACGATACAAGTATTCAAGATGAGCGCCCAATAGAGGTTGAGTTCATCAAGCCCGTAGAAATGCCAGATTTCAATAGAAAAGCTCAGATGAAATTACGGCCAGCATCAATTGTCTATTCTGGGCCAGTGCTCAAACCTTTTGAAGCGATTGAACAGGCGAACGCGTCTGCATCTATTGAACCCAATAGCAGTAACTATCTCAATGCAATTCAAGTTTATCCCTATACCTCGGGATCGCTCTACCAAGTTTACTGCGCACCTGAGCAAGTTACAGATATTGCCTTACAGCCCGGCGAAGAACTAACCTCCGTATCAGCAGGAGACACTATTCGCTGGATTGTTGGAGATACAGTCTCAGGGGCGATAGGCGGCGAACAAGTACACATACTTGTCAAACCCACCAAGCCAGGCCTTGCCACTAATCTTGTCATTACGACGAATAAGCGCACATATTATTTGGAGCTACATTCTTACAAAGATACTTATATGGCCGCAGTGTCTTGGCGTTATCCAAGAGAAGCTTTGGGATTACGTAGCGCTAAGAAAATGACAAGCCGTGCCAAATCCAAAATGGCAGCAACAATTAGTAAGCCAAGCCTGTCGATTGATAATCTGAATTTCAGATACGTGATTAAAGGCGATAGCCCGCATTGGCGACCACTGCGGGCATTTGATGACGGAAATAAAGTGTTTATCCAATTTCCAGCGCGTCTAGATCAAGGTGAAGCGCCGCCGCTATTTGTGATGGGGCGCAAAGGGAAAAGTCAGCTCGTCAATTACCGCGTTAAGGGTGCGTATTACATTGTTGACCGTTTGTTTAAAACTGCCGAACTTCGCCTTGGCGAGAAAAACCAAGATGTTGTTCGCATAGTCCGTGATACGAAATCATGAGCGAAGTAGCCAACAATCCAGAGCTAGCCATCCGTGCCAAGCCAAAACCCGTCAAACGGTTTAGCCGTAAGGGGCTAATCCTTGGCGGTACGGCATTAAGCGCGGGTCTATTTGCTGCTTTGGCCTTTGCACTGCAATCACCAGAATACGGTGACAGTGAACGGCCAAGCGAACTTTATAATGTGTCGCACAAACCGATGACAGATGCACTTGATGCCCTGCCCAAAACATATGCAGACATGCTCCCTAAATTAGGGCCACCATTACCTGGGGATTTAGGGGCAGCGTTCTTGGAGGCCAATCAAGGCGGCGTGCCAGTTCAAGAATTAGATAATCCATTTCAGTATGCGCCAAAAGATGCGCCGCCGCGTGGACAGTACAGGCAAGTAGCGGCCTATCAATCTGCGCCTGCGCCGAGCAAGCGTGATGAAGCACGGGAATCAGCATTGTTTTTCTCTGTAGGCACAAATCAACAAAGCGGAACAAAAGCGCCAGATCAATTCGCCCAAATGGACGCACAGTTGGAGCAAGCATACTCAAACCTGGCCAATGTCAATATGATGTCTGATTACGACGACCTAGCGCTTGGCAATGCAGATTTTAATGCTGCGCCTGCCTACCAAAACAGTAAGTCAGCCTTTTTAGGGCAATCGGCTAGCGAGATATATAATCCATACGTTTTGCAATCCCCCAAATCCCCATATCAAATTATGGCAGGGACATTGATACCTGCGAGCTTAGTCACAGGGCTTAATTCTGATTTACCGGGACAAGTGATTGGGCAAGTTACCGAAAATGTCTATGATACAGTGTCGGGTGAGTATTTGCTGATACCCCAAGGGGCGAGATTACTTGGGCGATATGACAGTGTTATTGCTTACGGCCAAAGCCGTGCCCTTGTTGCGTGGACACGGATTATATTCCCCAACGGCAATTCTATTCAGCTTGATAATTTACCCGCCGTTGACGGCCAAGGCTTTGCGGGTCTGAAAGATAAAGTGGATCGCCATACTTGGCAGTTTATGAAAGGGGCGGTGTTATCATCGCTACTAAGTCTTGGCAGTGAGCTTTCATCCGATGATGAAGGACGGCTTGCCCGCGCTTTACAAAACGCGGGGCAGGATACGGCCAATATCGCAGGGCAACGCATTATCGAGCGGAGTCTCAATATACAGCCGACACTCAGCGTTCGACCCGGTTGGCGCTTTTCAATTATCGTGTCCAAAGATCTCATCCTCAAACCATATGGAGAAAACCCGTGACCAAACCAAATTTAAAACTCGCAAAATTACCAGATATGAAACCCGCAAAAATATCGGTGTCATTGCCGCCTGACCTTATGGGTGATCTGGAAATCTACGCCAAAATCTATGAGCAAACCTACGGTGAGAAACAGGCCGTAGGTGCGCTTATCCCGTCCATGCTCGCCGGCTTTCTAGCCAGCGATCACGGATTTAAGAAAGCGAAGCGCGAGCTAGCTTAGAGACTGTTTCATTCAACCACAAAACCGAGAGGATTTATCATGGCAACCATAGGAACATTCAAACAAACAAAGACAGGTTACGAAGGCATGATCGCTACACTTACCATGTCCCACAAAGTCAAGTTTGTCGCCAACGACAATAAGAAAAGCGAGGACAGTCCCGACTACTTCATCAAATCAGGTAACAGCGATTTTGGCGTAGCCTGGAAAGAAACTAAAGACGGGGACGTGCCGCTGGATTACATCAAAGTCCTGCTTGATGGCCCAATGCTAAGTAAGCCCGTGAACGCCGCACTATTCGACCATGACGACGGCGCAGACCTCGTGTGGTCGCGGCCAAAGTCGAAGTAATGCAATGATCTACTGAATGCGCGTTAGGTCGCGCATTCACAAATGACATCATGGAGATTATATATGACAGACCAATTATTGACATCCGTAGATGTTCAGAAAATAACTGGAATTAAGAGTCGTGCGACTTTATGGCGTAAATCGAGAAACCAATGTGACCGTTTCCCCAAGCCCTATAAAGACGGGACACATTTTACCCGGTGGAAACTATCCGAAATTCAGGAATGGATGGATCAGCTTGAGTCTGTTTAGAAATTGAACCGTTGCAGTAATTCCACCAGTCTTCCATTAACATCCTTCGTTTACCCAACGCCGTTGAGCGTCTATAGGCGGCCTCCGCTCGATTCTTAAGACCATGAGCAAGAGCACATTCAATAGTTTCTCTTTGATGGCTGGTTTGGTCTCCCGCCCAGTCCCGAAATGTAGATCTAAATCCATGTGTCGTTACATGACCATATTCCATGCGTTTGAGTAAGGCCCTTGTGGCATTGGTTGAAAAAGGAACTTTTCTAGTCGGATGCAGAAAAATATGTTCTCCAACATCGTATCTTCTTATTTCCTCAAGAATTTGGATTGCTCGTGTAGAAAGAGGAACAATGTGCTCTTTACACATTTTCATTCTCACGGCGGGTATTGTCCATGTCATGTCCTCAAGATTTATTTCATTCCAACTTGCGTCCCTAGCTTCCCCAGATCGGCAAGCAGTCAAAATTGTAAACTCCAGTAGTCGAGCTACCAACGCTTCTCGTGAAGCAAGTATAGAGTAGAAATTTATCATTTCTTCAAACGGTAATGCTGGGTGATGTTTGACATTTCGAGTTTTTGAATATTGGGGAAGAATAAGTTTTAGATTTCCTCGCCAGACGGCTGGATTTTCTCCAGTCCGCCACCCCATAGCTTTCGCATAATCCAACACTGCTTCAATGCGACCTCGTAAGCGACTCGCGGTTTCTTGTTTAGTAAGCCAAATCGGTTGTAAAACCTTTAGCACGTCTGGCGTGGTAATGTCTTGAACTTGCAAATCATGGAGAGATTTTGCGTAAACATTTAAAGTCATATGCCATTGGGCACGATGTTTTGCATTTTCCCATCCAGCTTCTTTTGTTGCTAGGAAGAGATTTGTGCTCTCAATAAATGTTGGTATTACCTTTTCCTTGATTGGTTCTTCTACCAAAGGGAGACCACGGCCAAGACGGTTTCGTAATTGTACCGAAACTTCACGGGCCTCTGCTAAATTAAGAACTTCAAAGTCACCCAAAGCAAGCTCTGTTCTTTTCCCGTTCTTTGTTGACATGAATAACCATGACTTAAACCCTGATTTTCTTACACGCAGAAAAAGTCCGCCGCCGTCACTGTGGCGACCTGGTTTGCTTATGGATCTAGCGCTTTTAGCTGTTAGCTTATTACTTACCCTTCTCATTTATAATCTCCTACTATGATGCAACTTTTTCTGGGCCCACTTTCAGGCCCACTTTCAGGCCCACTTTCGGACTAAAACAACATGAAACATAAGAAAGCGCAAAAGGAAAT
>Ga0316204_10001654_pt1 | contig 57483 bp, 49 predicted proteins | sample 6monrhotite_MG_2_FD_205661 | JGI IMG/M metagenome (GOLD analysis project Ga0316204, IMG submission 205661) | Microbial mat bacterial communities from mineral coupon in-situ incubated in ocean water Damariscotta River, Maine, United States -... | ecosystem: Environmental > Aquatic > Marine >...
ACTTCGCACAGTTTGTCGCAGTAGATCCTATAGCTGGTAGGCAGCTCGAATGCTCATCGCGCAAATTTGTTTGGTGGCTGCTTTCAGGCGGAGCCAATTGGCCTTGGAATGTCCGAAACTGAGGCGCGAAGCGGACATAGGATTTGCCCAGTAGGAATGACCGCAAGTGGGGCGTTAGCGGAAGGGCAGCTTTATGGTCAAACGACAGGAATTTTAGGAGTCGACGGATAAACGGATATTGGCTCCTTAAAATGTAATCTGTTTATCGATCCAGCTATCAATATCAGCCTCTAACCAAGCCACTGCATAGCCACCGAGCGAGTGCGACCTTGGAAACTTGCCTTCGTCCATCCAGCGATAAATTGTTGATCGTCCCAAGCCAACTCGGTTTTGTACTTCTTTGAGTCGAATTAAACGTTTTACGGGTCGCGGGGTTGTACAGTTTTCAATACTGTCACTCATTGCCGCCACCTATTGAATCTCCGTATGCATTACGAAGCAGTACATCCCTACGTGCCAGCTCATCAATATGTTCACCAAGCAGACGCGCAACCCGCTGTGCGGTTCCTTTAGCCCAGCGCGGCTTGATATCGTGGAGCTGATTTCCGAGTTGCTGCTCGAGCGCTTGAGGCATCTGACGGACAAATTCATCAAAGAAGAGCGCGAGATCGGTTTGAAGCCAATCGGCAGCGCGATCTCCATCTGCTGTTATATATAGAGCCAGATGAGCATGTGGAGATGCGCCTGATGCGGCAAGAATACGCAATACTTCACTGACCGTCGGATTGCGTTCGCCCTTTAATACCCGTCTCAATGCATCCCGGTGCATATTCGCCTCTCGCGCGATGGCGCAGCGCGGCCGACCTGACGTTTCAGTTGCGCGGGAAAGCAGTTTTGAAAGCCCTGCTCTTATGTGTTGTTCGGAAATTTCAAATTGATCAGTCATGTCTTTCTTCCATCTTTTTAACAAGAACGACTCACCTGCTACCGCACGGATATGCCTGTAGGAAAATGAAAAGAACATAAAAAGAACAAATAGGATAATCCGAATCTCTGTTTCTACCTGATTCGCGCAGATTCCGGTCGATGATGCGCAAAAGCCGGCACACATCGCGCATAATCCAGCACAATCAGCGCGAATAGAAGCACACGCCGCGCAGATTCCGTTCGGCACCCCCAAATTGTCACTTTTTGCTTGGTGGAACGCCCCAAAATCCATTTCCTGTTTTCCTACAGGCGGGTCACTGACGCAATAAGAACATACAGCGAACACAAGCTGTTCCATGTTTCTCAAGCGAAAGTGATTTTTATGACCTCAACCACTCAGACAAAACGCAACCGCGTTACCGATTACATCCTCCCTGCCGCGATTGCGCTCGCTTGCGCTGGTGCTGCCTATGCCGGTGCGGACAATACGTTTGATCCAGCGCTTACCAAATTTACCGACTTCCTCGAAGGCTCGGGCGGCAAGATCATCACCGTGCTTAGCCTCGCCGCTGGTCTGATCGGTCTTGCTTCAGGGCGCTTTTCCTTGGGACAGATCGCTGTCCCGGTCGGTGTTGGCATCGGTGTCGGGACCGGCGTTCCCATCGTCACATCGGTTGTCACCGCGGTCATCTGAACCGCGAACGGCAAGGAGGGCGGCGAACCATGGCTGACAGATATCTTTTACCCCGGCGACTGGACGATCCCGAACTCATCGGACTTTGGACGATCGATGAATTCTTGGGACTTATCATTCCGTTCGCCTGGGGCATATTGGCCCAGCATATTTTGGTAGGAATATTTTTAGCGTTCATCGTCTGGTTTGCCCTGCGAAAGGCAAAATCAGGACGTACAGCAACGCACCTCCTCCATGCTGCCTACTGGTATCTGCCCGGCTCCTTTCTGGGGCTCAAAGCCACGCCGCCTTCCCACTGCCGACTGCTGGCCGGTTGAAGGAGGATAATATGGACGCACAAATTGCTCATGAAACGGCCCAAAGACTGCTGCGCCAGCGCAACTGGCTTGCGCTTGTCGCAGGAGGATTAGCGATTACCAGCGTGATCGCAATTTCCAGCGCGGCAACACGGGAACGCGAACTGGTGCTTGTCCCCATCACCGGACAATCACTCACCATTTCAAGCGCGGGCGTGGCGCAGGAATATATGGAGCTTGTCACCCGCGATACCGCGCTGATGCTCCTCAACCGAAGCCCGGAAAGCCTGGACTACTGGATGGAGCAGATTCTCAAAATCGCCGACCCCAAAGCGCATGGACGCTTGAAAGCAGAGCTGGTCAAAATCGTCACAGAACAGCGCGGATCGGACATAGCGCAGGCCTTTGTCATCAGTTCGCTCAAAGTCGATGCTCACTCGCTGAAATCAGAAGTTTCCGGGACGCTCAAGACATTTGTGGGCGCCCAGGTAATCGCCAGCGAAGAACGGCGATTTGAATTTCAATGGACCTATTCGGGCCTGCGGCTTTCGCTCAGCGGCTTTTCGCAGCTTGCGACTGATGCGGACAAAAACACCAACCAAAAGGATGTCTTGCAATGAGCAGTCTACTCACACCTGCCTGTCTGTTCGGATCTGGCCTCGCCAGCATGAGCTGGGGCGCGACCAAAATTCCTGATACCGGCTTCAAGGAAATTGGAGCGACACTGCTTGTTACAGCGGTCGCGCTTACAGCATCCCCTGCCCGTGCTGATCAGTTTGTCGAAGCGGCCGATGGTGCGCGCGTTGATTGCACTTTGTCGCGCGATGAACTCACCCGGATCGCATTGGTCGGGGACGAATTTTCCAGCGTCTCGAAGATCGCCACCGGCTATCCTTATAATGATTTTGGCGTGACACACGAACCGCTGCGCGGCGATATCTATATTTCGGTGCCGCCCAGCTTTGCCGCAAGCTCGCTCTCCTTCTTTGCCACCAGCAAGCAGGGATTTGTCTATAAATTTGCCTGCCGCACGGAACTGATCGAAGCACATCAACTTTTCATCACCAATACAGCGCTAGCCAAACCCAAGGCTGCAGAATGGGAAAATAGCGCAAACCCCGACGACACCGCCATTGCGCTTATCAAGGCAATGGCGGAAGGGATCGCGCCAGTTGGATATGCCGTACGCCAGAAAATGGCGCGGCCCGTTCGCACGGGCGCGGTAGAAGTCCAGCTGATCGCCGAATATCAAGGCGCAGCTCTCAGCGGCCAGCAACTTCTGCTGACCAATCGCGGCAAAACAGCCATTTCGCTCGAGGAAACCGCCCTTGCCCCGAAATCGGCGCGCGCAATTTCATTGGGGCAAAACAGCCTCAAGCCGGGCCAAAGCACATCTGCCTTTGTGGTCACCGCCACATGGGGAGAAAACCGATGATGGGTGATCGCAAAAACGCCGCAGGACCGCAAACGCTCTCTTCAGCTTCTGAAGCGCAGGGCGGCCAGGCGCGTGCAGGGCAGAATCAGCATATTGCCAAACGGCAAATTATGTTGCTCGCCGGTATTGGCAGCCTCGCCTTGATCGGCGGCGCATGGTTCCTGCTTTCTGGTGAGAATGATGATGTAGCTGATGATGGAAGCGGGATCGTGGCCATCGACACCGGCGGCATCATCAACCGCAACATCTCCGAGCGCGAATTTGTTGCGAGTTATGGAAACCGCCTCAACAATCTGGCGCGCGAACAGAAAAAGCTCAAGGAAGGACAGCTGCCGCAGGAGAAGATTGACGGAAAAATTGAAGCGCTTCGGCAAGAAAACGAAGAAATGCGCACCAACGGCCAGGCGGCCATTGATGCAATCTCGGCAGAGAATGCCGTGCTCAAAACGCAGATTGCAGAAGCAGAGACAGCGCCGCCTTCAGCGCAAGCACCGGCTTACGGTCCGGAAGCCGGGGGTTTTGATCGGCAAGCAGGCTCGCTTGGCAATCCGGACGGCACGGCCATCAGCGCGGGTGGTTCGCCGTCAAGCGCCGTCAAAGTGCTCAGTTTTGAAAGCACGAAAACGTCCGGTAAAACTAGCAAATCACGCGATACAGATGTTTCGCCGCTGCTGCTTGAAGACAGCCCGGAATATCTGCCGCCCAACAGCTATGCACCTGCAAAAGTCATTGTCGGTGTTGATGCCTCGGTCGGGGTAGCAAGCCAGAGCGATCCGCTGCCCGTGGTGCTGCGCATTACCGGGCCAGCCCGTTCGGTTGTTAAAAACGGCAAGCTGCTGACCACGAACATTACCGGCTGCATTGTCAATGGCGCGGCGCGCGGCGATCTTTCATCGGAGAAAGTCTACGTAAAACTCGCCCGCATGACCTGCAACCAGCCCGGCGGGCGCGTTGCGGTCAGCGAGGTCAAAGGCTTTATCAGCTTTGCCGGAAAATCCGGTGTCCGCGGACGCGTCGTAAGCCGCGAGGGCAGTCTTGTGAGCCAGGCATTGCTCGCTGGTATCGTCGGCGGGTTCGGTCGCGGTTTTTCAGCCAATGCCAACAGCATTTTTACCGGCAGCATCGACGAGGATGGAAATCGCAAAAATCTTTCCGGCGCCGACATCATCACCGGAGGACTGGGACAGGGCGCGGGCGATGCAGCCGACACCGTCAGCAAATATCTCATCGAACGCGCGGAACAATATCAACCCGTCATCGAGATGCCGACCGGCATCAACGTCGAGATCGTCTTTCTCGATGGCGTCCATGTAAGGAGTGAAACCAAGTGAATTTTACCAATACAAGAACATCCGTTAAGACAAAACTCGCGACAATCGCGCTCGCAACCCTGGGTGCAGGGGCAATTACCGGCTTAGCAATCGCAAGCGTGACCTCCGTTCCAGCCAATGCGAAGGAAATGATCCGTGACGTGCGGACAGCGATTGAGCTGCGCCTTCCGAAAACGCCAATTACCAGTCTGAATTGCGAAGGCTTTGGCGGACTGTGCGAAGTGGTCTCCAAAAAGACCTTGTTCTATATTGATGAACGTGCGCGTTATTTGTTTGTGGGCCGGCTCTATGACATGGAAAGCCGCGCAGATCTGACGGCTGCAAAGCTGCTCGAACTTAATCCTGAACTATTGGTCGCGAAACCGGGGCGCAGCGACGTCGGCGCGCAACCGGGTACAATCGGCTCTTCGAAACCAGCGCAAAATGTTCCCATAGGTGATCTTCCCGCTGCGGGCGCAATCCATTGGGGCAACAAGGCAGGTGCGAAACTGGTTGTGTTTTCGGATTTCAATTGCGGCTATTGCAAGCGGCTGACCGGAGAACTCATCAAGGCGCGCGTCCAAGTCGAGGAGCGGCCAATCTCAATCTTTGGTGAGAAGAGCCGGAAGACTGCAGAAGCGGTAATCTGCGCGCGCGATCCCGAAAAGGCATTGCATGATGCTTATGCCGATAAGCCGGTCAAAGCCAAAAAACCATGTGACACCGCGGGGCTCGATGCCAATGAAGCTTTTGCCCGCAAGCATGGCTTTGGCGGGACGCCGGTTATTGTGCGCGCAAGCGACGGCGCAGTCATTGAAGGTTATCGCAGTGCATCTGATATTCGCGTTTTTGCGGGTCAAACCAAAGAAGCCGCGCAATGACCCGGCATCATCACACAGCAGCGTTACTTATCTCCAGCATCGCGCTTTCGGCCTGCGCCAGTCTCGGCACCAATGTGAGCGGCAGCTTTGACTGCAAAGCGCCGGGCGGCAGCTGCGCGCCTACATCAGAAATTGACGCGGCGGCAAGCGCAGGCCTGCTCGAAGGAGCATCAACAAAAGGCCAGCGCCGATCGGCCGTATCAGCCGAAGCCGCGCGCACCGGCGAACGGGTTTTGGAAATCGTCTTCCCGGGTTTCGTTGATATAAACGGCAATCTCCATGGTGTGCGCACTGTTCATGTCGTAGCGCGTACGCCCGAGTGGGAATCAGCAGTGATCGGGCGCGAGACACCCAATATTGCAAGATCATTGTCACGCGCCATAGCGAAGCAATCAATAAATGCTTCGCCTCAAGGTTCGAGCGCGCAGGCTTCATTAGAGCCAGAACATTCTCCGGATGCATCAGGCGACGCCGATCCATTTCTCAAAAGTTCATATGAATTGCCTTCGCGCCTTGTCACTCCCTTCTCGGTGCGAGAGGCTATTGCCGGAGCCAAGGCGCCGGCAATCGAGGGGTTCGATTGGTTCCCTCCCCCAGAAAATCGGACCCCTCACTCTGTTTCCGCTTCATCGCCGAAGATCTTTCCGAGCATTGAAGCCATTGAAGCCGCCAAAAAGCCGCGCGCGGACAAAAAATCCCCGCAGGAGAAGGAATGATGGATTTCTCTCTCGGCAAGGCGCGCGACCGGATGCTGGCGGGACTCTTTGGCGATAGCCAGAGCCCTGACCATCAGCGGCCAAGCATGGCGCTCGACATGCTGTCCGACTGGCTTCCCTACCGGGTGTTTGACCCTGGTCCGCGGCTGTACCGCAATGCCCATTCCAAAGGATTTATTCTCACCGCTGCCCCGCTAATTGGCGCAGATGAACGCACCGGGGAGATATTGGGGCAGTTTTTCTCCGAAGGCATGCCCGAAGGCGCGTGCCTGCAAATTCTTCACTTTGCCAGCCCTCGCATCGGCAAGGTCGTCGCGCCCTGGTTTGCCGCGCGCTACAAACAAGGCGGAGTGTATGAGGCAATGGCGCGGCACCGCGCCAAGAAACTCTATGATCTCGTCTGGCATAGCGGCTCGGATCATGCACCCTTTCATGCGCGCTCGCATAATCTTGTGATTTCGCTGGGCGTGCCGACATCATCAAACATTGATGACAGCGAACTTCTGCAATGCCGCGAAGGATTGATCGGCATGCTGACCTCGCTTGGCATTGATGCAAACGAAATGATGCCGGAAGAGCTGATCGGATTGATTGATGATCTGACCTCACCAACGACGGCGAGCCAGGAAGACCGGATCAACTATAACGCGCTTGATGATATCGCATCTCAAGCCATCCGCCGCGATATCGAACTGGAGGTCGAAGATGACCGGATGATCCTGCGCACCGAGCGGTTTCGCGAAATTGGCCGCAGCGCAGATGGCACGCCAGAAATTGGCGCGATATATCCCGATAGTTTTGATTTACGCCATTTTGGCATCCGCCAGATGCCCGAGCGCTGGGCACCTTGGGAATGCGCGCGGCTGATCGGCGACATGTTTACCGACAAGCTGCGCTTCCCCTGCCCGGCTGCCACCATGCTGTGTCTGGTCTATCCGGACCGGGAGTCTGCTTCGGCCAAGGCCGGGTTCAAATTCATGCGCACAACCAGTCTCAGCCAATCCAAAAGCGCACGTTTTCTTCCCAAACTTGCGCAGCAATCTGCCGAATGGAACCATGTTCAGGCGGAACTGCAGGCCGGAAAGCGACTGGTGCAGCTGTTTTACGGGATTACCAGCTACTCCCCGCTCGGAATGGGCGATGCACATGAGCGTTCGATCAAGGCGATCTACAAAGCGGCAGGCTGGGATCTCGCGGACGAACGTTTTCTTCAGCTCCATGGCTTGATTGCGGCGATGCCGCTTACGCTTGGCGACGGGCTTGCCCATGATCTTAAGCGCCTCAAACGCCTTAAGACGATGCTCTCTACCAGCGCTGCTCATATCGCGCCGATGCAGGGGGAATTTCTGGGCGGTCCGCTGCCGCATCTTCTGCTGGTCGGGCGGCGTGGTCAGCCTTTTTACTGGTCGCCGTTCGAAAATGATGCAGGCAATCACAATGTCGCGATCTGCGGCAAATCAGGATCGGGTAAGTCGGTTTTACTACAGGAGATGTGCGCGAGCCTGCGCGGTGCGGGCGCAAAAGTCGTGGTGATCGATGATGGTCGCTCGTTTGAGCATTCAGCGCTCTTACAAGGCGGGCGTTTTGTGGAGTTCACCCTCAAATCCGGTTTTTCGCTCAACCCCTTCTCGATGGTCGATGATGCGCGTGCGGGCGAAGATGATGATTACAAGCTCGATTGCTTTGCGATGATCAAGGCGATTGTCGGCCAGATGGCGCGCCATAGCGAGAAACTCAGCGACACCGAACGCGGACTGATCGATGAAGCGGTGACCGCAACATGGGAAGGTCTGGGAAGCGGCGGTTCGATCGATAATGTCGCTGGCCTGCTCAAAGGACATGATGCGACGCAGGGACAGGAACTTGCCCAAGCGCTGACGCCCTATACCGCCAAAGGAAGCTATGGCGGGTTCTTCACCGGGCAAGCAAGCTTTGCGCTCGACGATGATTTTACCGTCTTTGAAATGTCCGACCTTGCAAGCCGCGAAGAGTTGCGATCTGTCATTCTCTCCGCAATCATGTTCATGACCAGCCAGGCGATGACGAGAACGCCGCGCAGCACCAAGAAATTGCTGCTCATTGATGAGGCCTGGTCGATGCTCAAGGGCGGATCGATGGGCGAGTTTGTCGAGACCTATGCGCGAACGGCCAGAAAATATGGCGGCGCGCTGGCGACCGCCACGCAATCCTTGAATGATTATTATAAATCTGACGGCGCTACCGCCGCACTTGAAAATAGCGACTGGATGCTGGTGCTCCAGCAAAAACCAGAGACCATTGCCGATTTTCGCAAGAATGACCGTCTCGATATGGACGACCGGACCGAAACGCTGATCCGCAGTCTCAAACGCTCGGGCACCGAATATAGCGAGATATTTATAAAAGGCCCCGATACGCAAGCGGTCGGCAGACTTGTGCTTGATCCCTATTCGGCGTGTGTTTTTTCATCTTCGCCCGATGTCTATGCTGCGATTGAAGACGAGCAGAATGCAGGCGCTAGTCTTTCCGAGGCCATTGGAATCGTCTCTGGCGTTTCGGACGACCGGGACAATGTCGGGAGGAACAGCTGATGCCCGGCCAATCCGATACGTTGTTCGACCAATATCTCGCGCTCGATAATCCCTATCAGCGTAAAACTGGCAAAGCTCGCCTTCCGTGGCGAACCTACTTTGAGCATGCCTGTGAGATAGCGCTGCTGGCGGGCGGCTTTGCCTTCAGCACCGTGATGATCACGCTTGGCCTGCCATTGTTTTTCTTCCTCGCTATTTCAGGCTGGGATTTGGGCGGACTATTCGCGCACCTGGATAATCTGTCCTCGCGCTATCTCGAAGCCGATGCGGTGCGGCGATTGACCTTCTCCTCCGATCTTAAATGGGTGTTTTTCACCGCAACCGCGCTGATCGCCGCGATCCGTTTTCCGGCTTTCTTCAAGCAGATAACCAGCAACTTTCCAGTCGGAGACAGCGATGAATAAGCACGCTCTGGAACGCCGCTTGGTCCCTAGCATCAAATCGATTGGCGCAGTGCTCGTGGTCGTAGCTGCTATTCTCTGGATAATCTGGGTGAGCATCAGTCTCACGAGAAACCAAAAGCCCGAAATCATGCAGGTGCGCCTCTCTGAAATCATGAACGAATTTGTAGACGCCGAAGCGCGCAAGGATGGTGATCCTGAAGTCACGCGGGAAACGATCGCGCACTATCTGAAGATCATGGAAGACACGGTTGCCGATATGAGCCGCGAGGGCCGCGTCATGATCGTTTCGGAAGCAATCGTTTCCCCAAATACGCCCGATGCAACGCCGCTGCTCAAGCAGCGGATTGCACAAAAACTGGCGCAAGGCTCCGGGGAGAAACGCAAATGAGCGCGGCCTTCCCGGCGACACGCGGTTTTCTGGCGCGCCTGAATAGGCCCTTGCTATTGGCAGCGCTGGTTGCATTGCCGCTTATCTATGCGCCAATAGCAAAATTCAGCGACGATCATGCTTTGCTAATCAACGCCTCTCCCAGCCTGCCCCATTGGGCGTTCTGGCTGACGAAAAACAAGCCGGTCGAGCGCGGTAGCTTGATCTTTTTCGAGCCGCCTGTTTCACCGCTTCTGGTGCATCACTTTGGTAAAAAGCCGCTTATTTTCGGCAAACGCGTTCTGGGTTATCCCGGTGATGATGTCCGCCATGTTGGCGGTGAAGTATATATAAATACCCGCAGGATCGCCCATACAAAACCGCGCTCTCGTCTTGGCGTCAAACTCGCTCGAGGCCCAGACGGGATTATTCCGGAAAACTGCTATTATGTCGGCACGGATCATATTGATGGTTTTGACAGCCGCTATGCAGCGATTGGCTGGGTGTGTGTCGGCCAAATTATCGGCACCGGAAAGGCAATATTGTGAAGGCGCGGCTTATCCTGTGTCTGGCGCTGGCCGCAATGCCATCACCGCTGCTGGCCCGCGACTATGGCCAGCAAGGCACGCATTTTCCGATTATCGAGATTGATCTGCTCGAGCAGATCAAGCTGAGGCTCCATGCGATGGAGGCAAGCGGCGAAATTAATCGCCTGAACAACAAACTCAAAGCCAGAACAATCGCGCGCGTCAACCGGCCCAAACCGGCTTCTGGGATAATGCGCGCATTGAGGTCACGCAGCTGGAAATTTGATCCGACGATCACGCTTGCTGCTGATATTTTCGATGACAAGGGCCGACGGATCTGGGCGAAAGGTACGCGAGTTAATCCGCTCGATACGGTTCCGCTGCGGCAAAAATTAATCTTTATCAACGGCGATGATCCTGCGCAGCTTAAATGGGCAATGACAGACAAAGTCGCGAGCAAAGCCAAGCTCATATTGGTACGCGGCGCGCCATTGAAATTGATGAAAGCCCGGCAAAAGCGGTTCTATTTTGACCAGGGCGGCAAGCTGACGGCGCATTTTGGTATCAAAGCGGTACCCGCATTGGTCGAGCAGCAGGGGCGGGTTCTGCGCGTCAGAGAAGTTGCACTACCTCCCCGAAAAGGATCGATCCAATGATGCGGATTCTCTTCTCGCTTCGCGCATTGCGAATGCTGTTTATGAGCCTGACTTTGGCAGTGAGCATTTCCGCAGTGCCTGCAAAAGCCGATGCAGGCCCTGGCCGATGCACCGGAAAATTCGTCAATCCGATCACCGATATCTGCTGGTCGTGCCTGTTTCCGCTGTCGATAGGCGCGCTGGAAATCTGGCCGTCGAGCCGCCCCGATCCCAAAAACCCAACCTTGCCCGTCTGCCTTTGCGGGATACGCCCCGGCATCGCCATGGGATTCTGGGAGCCGGTCAGGCTTGCCGATGTCAGTATGAAGCCGTGGTGTTTTGTCAATCTGGGAGGTGTCAAGATCGATCCGGGATTTGACATAGGTTATCGATCGATCTCGGGGCCGTCGGCGATTGGCGGTGCAAGCCAATATTATTCCAGCTGGCATGTGCACTGGTATGCTTATCCGCTCATCTACTGGATGGAGATTGTCACTGATTTTCTCTGTCTGGAAGCCGGTTCAATCGATATTCTCTATATTTCCGAGATTGATCCACTCTGGCAGGACAGCGAGCTTACCGCCATCATCAATCCCGAAGCCGTGCTGTTTGCCAACCCGCTGGCGCTCGCTGCCTGCGCGGCGGATTGTGTCAGCGCCACCGTCAACCTGCCACGCGATGAGCTCTTCTGGTGCGCGGGCTGTCAGGGCAGCATGTATCCGATGAACGGCAATGTGTCTGCCAGCATCGGTCATGTCCAGGCGTCCAGATTGGTGCTGTCGCGCTTTGCTTTTAAATTGCATCGCCAACTGGTGTCATGGGGGACAATGGGCAAAAAGGGCCTGTGCGGTAAATATCTGATGCCGATCATGCGCAAACAGCAATACCGGATCCAGGCGACCAATCCCAACCCGGCGACCAAGGGCCGCTTTGCCTGCCCGCCGATTGGCGCCTCCACCACCTTTCAATCTGCCGGACAGGTCATTCCCGCCATTGGCGAGGATATGGGCTATCTTGTCTGGCGCAAACGAAACTGCTGCGCCTTATGAAAAACTTCGTTTCGCTTGCTCTTTTGTTCGGGGCCACCTGCACTGCAGCTTTTGCAGCAGCGCAAAACTATGATGGCGAGCCATTGGACATCGAGGCCATTCGCGCATCAGCCAAGGCATACAATGATGAAGCCGAAACACTAGCGGAAAATGTCCGCGCACGAAGCGAAGCCGTGCGCGATGACGCCAGCCAGACACAAAACCAAGCGCGCTCCAATCGCGAACGGTACGCGAAAACTGTCGATAGGAAGAATGCGGACAAGAAAGACGAAGTCTTCGATTTCGATGCGATGATCGTGGATCAGGCGGACATGGCGAAGGCGGACTTTGGAAACGCGCCACGCTTTGTTGCCTTTGCGAGCCTTTCAATGCCGCCTCAAGCTCTCAAAACACTGGTACATGATATGGCGGCAGCGGGCGGGATCACCGTGCTGCGCGGCTTTCCAAAAGGCAGCGCGAAGGAACTCACCCGCGCGCTCACAAAAATGGCGACCAAAGGCGAAGAATTACCTGCACTCGGCATCGATCCGAGACTTTTTCGTGCGTTCGATATCAAGGCCGCGCCTAGTTTTGTAATCGCTTCCAGCGATTTCACGCTCTGCGACGGCTTTGATTGTGTGGGCATTGTCCCTCCACATGACCGCATGTCGGGCAATGTGAGCGTAGAATATGCGCTTGAAACTTTCGCTCGCGGCGGCGGTCCTGGATCGCAGATGGCACGCCTTCATCTCAATCACCTGAACGGGAGCGCCAGATGATGGGATTATGGAAATCATTCGCGCTAATTGGACTTATGGCCGTACAACTGATCGCCCAAGCCCCTATCCATGCGCAGGACCGGGAAGCCGCGAAAGCCGAAGGCAAGGCGTTTGCGAACGAGCAAAAAGCGCGCACGCAGCAAAATGCATCGACGACGCCCGATGCATCGCGGATACCTAATTTTGCGAACAATCCCTCCCAAAGCCGGTATGCAGACGATCCAGACACAATTGAAGGCGATGCAAGGGCTGCGGCGCGGTCGCATGAAGGGCTAAAAGCCGTCAAGGATTCGAGCGCGCGCCGCGCAAAATTCTCCGCCGAAGATATCAGAAACACAACATCGCGCGCAAAAGAAATCAACGAAACGCCGCTCGATTATACCAGCGGTATGGATATTGGCGGTAGCCAGGGGCGCTGTGTTCCCTTGCCGCCCTCCCCTGGTTCACCGGGCCGCTATACCGCCACCTGCAATAGCGGCGTTGCGCTCGACGAGACCACCGGCAGCTGCATTATCCCGCTCGACGTTACCATCGAGACACGCAGCATCCATCAATATCTCTGCAGCTTTATCAGCCCCTATGGTTTTGGCGGCGTTCCCTCGTGTGAAGTTTTCGTAAGTCGCGGCTGCCGCGCAACCGGACAGCGCCCCGGCCCTTGCCTCCAGTGGGGCGGAAACCGAGAACAAGACCGCTACTGCGTCGAACCGGGCGAGCCCTATATCGAAATGAGCTGCTCTTCACCGGTGCCTGGCGAAACACCCTTTGCGATAACCTCGGAAAATATCGTGACCACAAACCGCAATGAAGCGGCCTGTCAGGGTTATGTGGGCGATGAAAATTGTTCGCTCACGGAAGAAATATGTAGCGACAGCGATCCGGTAACGCGCATCATCGACGGCGTATCGATCACCCAGCCCTGCTGGGCATGGGAACAAAATTATCAATGCAGCGAAAGACGGCCCGCCAATGATTGCGCGGAACTGGACGCCCGCGGGGATTGCCGACTGATCCGCGAGGATTGCATCAGCGAGGATGTACCCTGCTCTACGATTGAGCGCGTGTATGATTGCCCGCTTCCCGGAACGGACGATAGCGGAAATCAATTCATATGTGACGGCGATGTCTATTGTATCGACGGGTCGTGCGAGACGATTGAGCGCGAGGCCAATGATGAATTTAGAGATGCCGCCGTCGCGCTTCATGCGATGGATGATGCACGCGGACAATTTGATCCTGACACATTGACGCTGTTCAAAGGCGAGCGCGAGACCTGCGGCTCAAAAGTTTTTGGCGTGCTCAATTGCTGCAAGGGTAAGGGTTTCCCGCTTATTCCCGGTATCAGCCTGTTGGTGGCGCTAGGCTGTAACACAGAGGAAATCCTGCTCCACCAGCGCGATGCCCAAGGGCTTTGCGCCTATGTTGGGAGTTATTGCTCGAAGAAAATCTTGGGCATCTGCATCACCAAACGCAAGGCCTATTGCTGCTTTGAATCCAAGCTATCGCGTATCTTGCAGGAACAGGGCCGCGCGCAGCTTCCAAAGCCCTGGGCGCGGGCAAAGGACGAGCAATGCGCGGGTTTTACCATCGACGAATTTGCCCGGCTTGATCTATCACAAATGGATTTTTCCGAAATCTATTCGGAGTTCACCGAAGCGGCCCGCCTGCCCGACGAGCTCGAAGCGGCCAATGACATCCAGCAAAAAATACAAGCATTCTATGAGAGATCAGGCCCATGAAGATCACTTTTCCCCAAAGGTTTCCCCTGCCCTTGGCGCTCAGCGGTTTAGCTGTCATTGTTCTAGTTATCACATTTCTTATCGATGCCGCTATAAGTCCGGCGTTCGCGCAAGATGCAGCATCCAAACCAATTAATCCGCAAACCAATGCGGCGAACACAAGCGCGGATGAACTTTACTGCGAGAAGCGTAAACTCGGCTACTGGTTCTATTGTACCAAGCCTAAACGGCCTGAAGTAGAAGTGCTGCCGCCAGAACCCCAAGCCAGCGCAAGTGAACAACTCGATGCGGTGACGAAGGAGCTGCGCGAACTCAAAGCCAAAGCAATCCTCGAACCGACCCGCGAAAATGTGATTGCTTATATCCGCTTTCAGCGTGAACAACTTGATCGCGCGTCATTATTTTCAGACGTTTGGCAGCGCGCAATCTGGCAGCAACCGGATCTGGATTATACGCTCGAGCGCCCGGTTTCGACACTCGCCAAACGGCAATGGCAGGACAGCCGCAACGGCGCGCGCGATAGCGTCATGGCAAATCTCGGAAAACGCTACGGGCTGTTTTACTTTTTCGCCCAGAGCTGCGGCGCCTGCGAGGTCATGTCGCCGATTGTTAAATCCGTCTCCAACCGCTGGAAACTGACACTGCGCGCGGTTTCAACCGATGGCGGTCCATCTAGGCATTTCCCAAAATACACCGTCGAAACCGGACAGCGCACAAAAATGGGGCTGGAGCCGAAAATTACGCCTGCTCTTGTCCTCTGGGATGCCCTCAAAAACCGGCCGATCCCGATTGGCTACGGCATCCTGTCTGCCGATGAATTGCAGGACCGCATTTATTTACTCACATCAAAGGAAGCCGGACATGATTTTTAGAAAAACAATCGCAGCCCTGGCAGCAGCAAGTCTCATCATGACACCTGTATCCGCAAATGTCGGTGACAGTATGGACCGGTTCATGGACGATATGGGCGGCGCAGCCAATGTCACTGGACCAACCGCATTCGAAGGCCAGTCAGCAGGCTATTACAGTCTCGGCAATGTTTGGACGCGCTTTCCCCAGAAGACGACTAACTTAGCTAATTTGCAGCTACCCTCTGCCAAGGCAGGCTGCGGCGGCATTGATATTTTTGCAGGCAGCTTTTCTTTCATCAACGCCAGCGAAATTGTCGCGATGCTCAAAGCGGTCGCCAATAACGCAGTGGGTTTTGCCTTCAGCCTCGCCATCGACACGGTGTGTCCGGAATGCTCGAAAATCATGCAGGAGTTTTCGCAAAAAGCGCAGCTCATGAACAATCTCAATATCAATAGCTGCGAGATGGCGCAGGGGTTGGTGGGCGGGATCTGGCCCAAGGGTGATCTTGCCGACAAAGCGATCTGCGAGGCGATCGGTAACTCAGAGGGTATTTTTACCGACTATGCTGCCGCCAAACATGGTTGCGGCACCAAGGGCCAGCGCGATTCAACGAACGATTCCGCAGGCGCGGATTATGCCGATGTGCATCCCGGTGTCGCGCGCAACTACACATGGCATATTTTGAAGAAATCGGCCTTTTTCAGCCCGAACGGAACATTTGACCGCGAACTCGCCGAATATGCAATGACACTCATTGGCACGATCATTTACGTGCCGCCCAAGGATAATGCTCCGGGCAAATTCGTACCTTTTGCAGGCGATGCCTCTTCGACTTTGGTAACTGCGCTCCTCGACGGCACATCGGGGCAGACGATCAAGGTCTTTGATTGCGATGAGGCGGACCAATGCCTTGATCCGACATTCCGCAATATGAGCCTTGCAACGTCTAAAGCGATACGCCCGCGTGTCGCTGCGCTGATCACCAGCATGGTGGAGGCCATCAGAACCGATACCGCGATTGGCAACGCGGAGAAGGAACTACTCCAAGTTGCCTCCGTGCCGCTTTATAAAATTCTTACCGTTCAGGCTGCTTATGGCCGGGGCATGCCGACCGATGACCGCGAGACCTTGGCCGAGATCGCTTCGGTCGATCTGCTGTTTGCAGTGCTCGAGCGTATTGTCGGCGAAGCGGGGCGTTCCATGTCCACCTTTATCGGCGCGGATGAAGCAAAACTCGCCATGTGGCAGGGGCAGATTAGCGAAGTACGCCGCGCATTGGCTGACAGGCAATCAAATAGCCAGATCAAGGTCAGCGCGATCATGCAGATTATCGAGAAAACCGCGATGATCGAAAACATGCTCTCCGCTTCCATGTCGCCGTCGATGGCAGCAGCGCTCGACTGGTCGCGAGCGGTCCAAAACCGCTCGCTCACCCCTTGAGCGGGAAACCCAAATAGATGGTCGAGATATTCACAATTGGCGGCGGCGAATATATCGTCAATGTGCTGAACGCGATCGCGGCATGGACCGGGGCTGGCGGCTATAAAAGCCTGATCCAGGTCGCGCTTGTGATGGGATTGGCACTGTCAGTGATCGTGGTTGCATTCAACCAAGACTGGCGCGCATGGCTACACTGGTTCCTCGGCGCGACGCTGATCTATATGTGCCTGATGGTGCCCCGTCTGGATGTCCATGTTACCGACCGTATCAATCCATCATTGGCTCCAGCCGACGTCGCTAATCTTCCACTAGGCCTTGCTCTTATGGCGAGCTTTACCAGTCAGGTTGGCGATTATCTGGTGCGCTCATCCGAAACTGTGTTCGGGCTTCCCAATGATCTCGATTATTCCAAAAATGGAATGATCTATGGTTCGCGGCTATTTGATGCGACGCGGAGTTTGCGTATTTCTGATCCGGAATTTGCCGCCAATCTGGATGAACATTTTAAGCAATGTGTGTTTTATGATTTGCTGCTCGGCCGTTATTCAATGAAGGAATTGTCGGAAAGCGATGATATCTGGGCGGTGATTGCTCCGGGCAGCGCAGCGCGCGCGCAGAAATTCCTGACCCGCAATCCCGATGACAGCGTTACAGCAAACATCATTACATGCCGCGCTGGTTACACCAGCCTCAATGGCCAATGGACTGCGATGATTGATGAAATGGGAATTATCTTTGGCCGCCAGCTTTATCCCAAACAAACCGCCGCGCTGGCCAAAGCCAAGCTGTTCGCCGATCTGCCGGTGGCATATAGTTATTTGAGCGGAGTTTCTAAAAACGCCAGCGAGATCTTCAGGCAAGTGCTGACGATCAATGCGATGAACCAGGCGATGCACGGCATGGCGGGTTCAAGCGGCACATCAAGCGTAGATGTCTTTGCCCAAACCAGAGCCGATATCCAGACCGAGAGAACTTATTCATCGATCGCCCAAAACGCGATGAAATGGGTGCCCATTCTCAATGTCGTGCTGACCGTGGTCTTCTATGCTTTGTTCCCGGTGCTGTTTCCGCTCTTCTTGATGCCGAAAACAGGGCCGCTGGCACTGCGAGGCTATATTACGGGATTTTTCTATCTCGCGGCATGGGGGCCGCTTTTTGTTATCTTGCACATGATCCTGATGTTCAAAGGTGCTTCGGACGTAGGCGGTGCGGCAGGCAGCACCGGGCTTAGCCTCGCCAATTTTTCCGGTATGGTTGACGTCAACAATGACATCGGCGTGCTCGCCGGTTATCTGGTTGCATCCATTCCGTTTCTTGCCGGAGGAATTGCGCGAGGCGCGCTAGCCATCTCGGGGCAAGCCACGTCCTATCTCAACCCCTCTCAAAATGCGGCGGAAGAAGCGGCGCGAGAGGCGAGCACCGGCAATGTCTCGCTCGGCAATAGCAATATTGAAAATTCGAGCGTGTTCTCGAAACAATTTGCGCAGGGGTCCATCGCACCGAACATTTCCTATGGCGCTGCGCAGACACGCGGGTTCAGTGCAAGCGGGACGCAAACCACGAACTTTCCAGAAAATTCGTTCGATTCTGTTCCTAATTCTTCCTATCCGTTCACACCGACATTGGGTCAGGATTTTACTTCGAGATTGTCAACGCTTGCCTCGAATAGCCGATCACAAAGCGAAACATTCTCCAACCTGGCTCAGCAATCGACGAGCTCAGCTGTCACGCGATTTAACGAACTTAGAAACACTTACAGCCAGGGATCTTCCTCTGAAACTGCGGTCGGTACGAACGAAAGCAACAGCGTCAACAAAGCCTTTAGCGAAGTCGATAGCGCATCAAGAAATCTGCAGCGGCAATATGGCCTCTCACGTCGGGCAGCAGATGATATCACCGTGTCCTGGTTCCTGAACGGCGAGGGCTCCTTGGGTGTAAAAGGAGAAAAAGGAGCAGGAAATGCTGCGCTTGGAGTGAAAGGCGGAAGAAATAAGGCTTGGACGGACAGTGACATCGGAATTGCGTCAGAGGATCGCAACCGGATTATGGGCAGCATGAATCAGATCTCCGACAGTCGGAATTGGTCCAATACCCGCGATGGATTTGTGCGCAGCGTTAATTCCAGCAGCAGTTCTACAGTTTCAAGCAGCGCTTCTGGTATGACTTCATCGTTGACCGAAGCGCAAAGCTATACCGTCGAAGCTAGACGCGCGGAAGAACTAGCCAGCCGGTTGGAAGATCAGGCTACTTGGTATGAAAGCAACAGTGCCGCTGGATCGCTCAACCTCAGCCAAGCATATCGGGAATGGGGAATGGCCGAAATGGAATCCAACCGCGATTTTTATGGCAACGCGCGGTTTGATGATGTGAACTTCCAGCTCAGCATTGAAGGACAGGAACTACAAACGCGGTTTGTTTCTGGTTATGCTGATCGGCTACATGACGATATCGAAGATAAGCTGACCCTGCCGGAATTCGCACCAGTTCAGAAACCAAATATAGGTAGTGCATCGGATGTTCGTGGAAGCGTTTCAATAGGCGGCAGCGGATCAGGGTCGATCGGTGCGGCGCCGGATGTCGGCGTGATCCGGGATGAAGTCGCCGGTGCTCAGTCACGCGGACGGACACGGATAGGCACCGTTGAGGATGCGATGAAACGAAAGACGCGTAACGCGCGCGGTGCGAGCGAGAAAGCAGCGGACGATATCAAAGAATGGAAGTAGCTAGAACGTGATCAAGCTTTCATCGACAAGTACGAAGATCAAAAACGCCGCCAACGCTGCAAACACCAAAATCAATTTCAAACGTCCCCAAGGGTCCGCCCATGTCTTTTTCCATGTATAGGCAGTGAGGCGGTTTTCTGCGAGCGCCTTATCAACCTCCGACAAGCCGGGCCAGTTTTGTTCATCGCCCGATTGATTGTTTTTGTTCTCGGTCATTTTGAGTCTCCAAGTTCTTAGTTCAACAAAACCAAGCCCCCTTTTCTTTCCGATCATAGCGGAAAAAAGTCAGATAGTCATTGTGCAGTACTCATCAGTTTGCTCAGCTTTGATACAAAAAACCGATCACTCCATAGACTAAGGGATTCCTCTTCTGCCGGTCGCAAGAACCGCCGGACATCATCGCTCGCATCACTCCAGTCAATTGATCGGATTTTGTCGGTCAGCACGGTTTCCAGCCATGCGGCGTTGACCGCAAGCGCCTTCTCATCAGACCATGGACCAAATTGCGCAAGTGCAGCTTCCAGATGCGGCAAGTTTGGAAAAACGCCTTGCGCAACATACCAGGAAAAATCAAACCAGTCGCGACCTTTCAAATATCCGCGGCAAAGAAGCGCATGGATCTTGAGCGCGAAATTGGAGGCCATATCCTGATGACGAACCTCATAATCGACCGGAAAGTCGAGAAAGCTAAAATCGTCTTTTGAAAACGCTGGCGGCTCGACGTCGATTTCCAGCTTGATTTTGAGTTTACGGCGCGGATCACGATTTGCAAATGACAAGTCCAATTGATTGGCAATGGAGTTATCCTTGATCACGGCTTGACGGATACGTTTGTCCATTTGCTCTCTGGACGTTGTTTCAGGCTTCAGTCCATATTCTTCGAATGTCGCTGTCAGGATTTTGAGATAGGGCGTCCAATCAAAATTGGCATCTGGCTCAACCAGCATAAAATCAAGATCTTCGGAAAAACGGGGTAGCTTGTGCAGGATGCGCAGGCTTGTTCCTCCCTGAAAGACGGCCACATCAAAAAACTTCGCTCGCCAAAGCCCATAGAGCGCGATTTCCTGGATGATTTCCTTGGTAGCGTTTTCCTCTTCAATATCATTCGCGGGCTTGTAGCTCGCGAGGCGCGCCTGGATGATATCATTCATTGGAAACTGCCTTTCACAAGTTCCTTCGTCCGCGTTTTCAGGCTTGTTACTTCTTTTTCAAGCGCTCCCAAAAAATCCAAAACGACTTTATGTTTGTAAACTTGCCGCAATGCGGAAAATTCCTTTTTGGGGACTTGCATAAGTTGCTCTAGATCAATCCGCATACTGTTTGTGATCCATCCGATGCCTTCCCATTCCAACTTTCTATGTGCAACAATGTCGAGCACCGCGCGTAGCGGTTTTGCGATCAGCACTGTCTGATTATTGATGGTATGGCGTTCAACGCCGTTCAAAAATGCCAATTTGTGATGCGCCAACGGATGAAATGAAAACCGGCCAAAATCAGGATGGTCAATTTCGGCCGATTTGCGCTCTGGCGTCACACTGACGACAGTAAAAACGGCTTCGGGAATCCATCCGTGAAATGCCAGCGCGGTTTCCATCGAAACATAGCTTCCAATGACAATAGCCTGTGCCACCTGAAACGGATGGACCGGATGCGTTCGGTACCGATTGGCTAACACATAGCGGCCGCGCTTGATTCTCACGAGCGCTCCTGCTCGCAGGGCGCGCTTGACAAGGCCGTAGCGACTGTCATCACTACCACCCAAAATGCGCGCCAATTGCCGTTCGGTCAGTAACCGATCAGCATATCCTGCGTCAATTACCTGTGTAACCAGCTTGTTCATAAATTTCTCAATACTGTCATATAATGACAGTTACAAGGATTTTCTATTAACATCAATTCAAAAATTTTCAGTTCATTGCGACCAGCAGTTATTTCCCTCTAATTACCGCATTTCATCTTCATACCGGAATTCGCCATAACTTTGGCTACTTCATAATCATTCAAATAGCGTTCCACTTTCTGGAGTGTCCGTAAACGCGGCCTCCTCCCTGCCCGCAAATCCACAACAAATCTCGGATCGCCGACCGCACGCCGGCCAAAATGTGATGGTGCCATGTGAGTTTCATTTAGGTGTATTTCGATGCGATCCAACAGTTTCACTCGGAGCCTCCTCGAATCATAAATAGCTTGTGTTCTTGTTATGTTCCTAGTAGGAAGGTTTGATATTGTCTAGGATAAATCCTATTGAGGGTTTGAAAGGCACGGCAGATGGATGATGTACGAGAAACGCTGGATCGGTTGATCCGCAAGAATAAGGACGATTATTCGGGCTTATCCCGCATGCTTGGTCGCAATTCTGCCTATATCCAGCAGTTCATAAAGCGTGGGTCGCCCCGCAAGCTCGACCCTGATGACAGGCGCAGACTGGCCAGCTTTTACGGCATTGATGAAGAGGTTCTGGGCGGCCCACCGCCAACCACACCGGACGGAATGATAGAAATTCCTATTCTAGATGTGAACGCTTCAGCTGGATATGGCGCGTTGGCAACAAGCGAAAACCGTGAAAATAGGATGGGTTTTGACGAAAAATGGCTGCGCAAAATAACAACAGCAAAAGCACCGAGCCTGTCCCTCATCCGCGTCATGGGAGATTCCATGGAGCCCACATTATCGGATGGCGATGACGTGCTGGTCGATGCTTCCGATCATGGCACCAGACTGCGCGACGGTGTCTATGTCATACGCTCTGATGAAACTCTGGTGGTCAAACGCATCGCGCTGCGCCCCGGCGGCAAACTCATTACGATTGCAAGCGATAATGCTACCTATCCAACCTGGAATGATGTCGAACGGGAAAGCGTGGAAATTATCGGCCGGGTGATCTGGTTTGGGCGCGCGCTTTGATTGGGAACAATCAGTCTTGCTAAACTATGTGCTTACTCAAAAATTCGCGTACGGTGTGCACTGATTTTGTCCACAGCTCGGCAGTCTTTTCCCGCTCATCTCGTTCTCCCTTTTCTGGCAGATTTGCGCACGATTGCGCAGGGCCTTTTAGCCCAATGAGCGTTTGAATTCCACAAAATATTTTGCCAAATTTCTCATGTTTTTGCGCTCTGGCGACCAAATAGCCTTATTTGACACCAATATTGCAGAGACCAGAATCAGGGTAAATGGAATCTCAAACGATGCATGGTCTGAGATAAATGTTTGTCAAATTCGACACTGGGATTTTAATCAACAGGAACGCCATTTGATAACAAATAGCCATGTTGTTCATGCAAACTGCGGCAGGATTTGATGGTGGAATACTGAATGGAAAGAAATACCGTTTCGTAATTCCGAAACGACCGTATTTCTTGTCGCCTAAATGAACAAAAGAAAGGCCCGGTAGCGGATGCTACCGAGCCTTGAATCGCAACTATGTCAGTTGCGATTAGTCAGCAGATTTAGCTTTCGCCTTGGAGAGAAAATCAACCTGCTCAGCGATGATTTCGCAACCGTAACGAGTGACGTTCTTGTCGTCCGTCCACTTGGTATAATGGATAGCTATCTAGGCACCATCCGGACAGGGGCTGGTTTATGTCATGAAAGAGGATGTGCTTTTGGACGGGCATGTGCCCGATTACGTGCCTCTAATAGGTCAAACTGGCACGACGAATACTTATGACATTCGGTTGGTAGGTAATGAACAATTGCATCGCGCGCGCGTCGGATGTTACTCCGATTGGGCCTCCGTAAGCAGTTTTTGCATAGCAACCTCGTAGGCTGCCGGGTCTTGGCGAGGAACTGCCAATCTCAGAACACCTCCTGGCAACGGTAAATCGTTGGAAGCCCACATAATGCTGTCGCGAAACGCATCCATAACTGGAGATGATAGAAAGATCTCCGGAATCGCGGCTTCTAGCTCTGCTGCTGTGCTGTACATTGTTCGCGTAAATAGTTCCGGCGGCTCGTTCGGCTCGCTGAACATCTTGCCACCAAAAATGTATTTTCCATCACTGAGGAAAAGCTCCAAGAAGCGCGCGTCTGTAATTGGGCAGCCTTCGTATTCCCATTCCATACCGTTGCTTTGATTAACAACTACCAGCGGTTGGATCCGACAATCGTTAGCGTCGTCACCAAGCCGAGCGATAAGCTCCTCAGGGTTCCCCTGAAGCCAATTAGCTTTACGTGCTGCTTGGCTGCAGGCAGCCTCAAGCTTGCCGATATAATTGTGGCGCTCTATCGGTTCCGACGGCCCGAGCAGGCACTTCACCTCACCGACAAGAACGGTGCCTCCAATGCGCAAAAGGAAATCAATCTCCTCGTCCGCTTCGCCGTGAGAGATCGACGAAATTACTTTGGTAGCATCACCGAGAATCGGATTCTCAGAAACAGCCTCTTCAATCGCGAGCCGCAGAGCCGCCTCAAAACGATGCCCTGCAGCGGTGTCAGATAGATCTTCCCCTGCCCCATTCTGAAGCCAACGCTCCACCCGACGGACGGGAGAACCCCACATCAGCGCGCCAGCAGCAATCATAAGATTCTCACCGTCTTGCGAACGAACCAGAGGACGATGCCATAGTCCGATTGTGAATAGTTCGCCGAGCTTACCAAACGGGTCAGATGTGAGATTTTCGATGCACGCTGCCGCTAGTTCAGGTACGAGACCGAGGGCGTTATGCACTAACGCCAATAAATGCTCGCGTCGAAATACGCATGCGAAACGCAGAGGATCATCCTCATCAAGTTCGGCGGGATCTATGCTACGGGGCAGGTGCAAATCAAGTAAATCTTGAAGTATGCAAACCACCGTTTCTAATAGCTTAGGGGTGATATCTTGGCGCCCTGAGATTGGTTCGTTCAAGAACGGAAACACGTAGGACTTTTCAAGATTATCAAATGCAGATCGATGCGTTTTGGCCGCGTCGGAATCAGGCGCCCCAACCACAATGCCGTCCGGCCCGATGTCAACGGCTGTGGACGATATCACCAAGTCAAGGTCATGAATATCCTTCTCAAGATTCCTATTTAGCAACGACACTTGGCCAATCATCGCTTGCTCGCGCCAGTCCCAAGCCCTCCATCGAGCTAGTTCATCTGGCAATCGTGGGGCAAGTTCGGCCCCTTGAGCATCATATGTAAACGACCATGGTTCCCAGAGTACTTCTTGCCAGACCGACTTAAAAACCTGCATGAGGTTTGTGGCCATGTGTCCGCGTTGCAGAATAAGCATTGTCGCTTCCGGATCGAGCTTTTTGCCTTTAGCCTCAGCGTCAACTGCTTCGGCGAACCAGTAGGGCAGACCGTCTATTATTGCGTTGTTGGCATCGTCGCTGTCGATGAAAGCGCCGTTCGGCCCCACAGGGATTCCTTCACGCGCAAGTGACCCTATAAATTTTATTTCATCTTTGTTCGTTTGGTCCAGTTGCTCATGTAACTTCCAGCGAAAGATGTTCCAACCTCTGTTCGCATCCGCAAGGGCAAGTTCTACGATTTGGTCCGCAGACAGTTCGTCGAACAAGCCGATGACGTAGTGGTCGCGAAGGCTCTTGAGGTTTGCTCCGATGTATTTTGCGGCGCTTACCAAATCAAAATCACGTTGGACGTGATCGATACTGTCGTCGGTAAGAATGGCACGCCAATCGCTGAAGTCAAAGGCTTTTGCAGTCGGATGGACAAACTTTGGGGCGAGCCTACCAGTTAAGCGGTCGAAAACGTCGGATCGCAGTTGGTCGGTCGTGATCATCGGTTATCCTAACGCCAAAACATTCGCTCTGATAGCATCAAATACCAAACTTCGTTGTCAAAAGATCAATTGCCAGCGAACAACATTGAGCACTCAACTTCCAATTAGATAGAAAAGCCTAGAAGCTTTTGTCTAGGCAACATTTTTTGAATTTCTTGCCACTTCCGCATGGGCAAGGCTCATTTCTGCCTACCTTTGGAGTTCTTGCTTGCGAACCCTTTGCTAGCCGTGGCGCGCCCGCGACTAGACGTACCATATCTTGTGTCGCCACCTCCAATTCGTTGTCATGCTTCCATGGATGGTGCAATTGTATACCAAACTTTGGCTGTGCATCGTCTGCACGGACAACGAGGCCAAACCAACTGTCGGCTCGATGGATATATTTCCGACGACGACAATGATCTTGGAGCTTCTCCATAGCCACGGAATTTGTGAGGTGACCGCAATGAATCGTGAGCCCGCTCTGATTGTCGTCAAATGCCAAGGTTAGGTCATGGCTTTGCTTATCTTTCCGTGTTTTTTCGGCGATCTCTTTCAGTCCCTGGTTAAGATCATCCAACGTGTCGCCGTGCAGCGACAGCAAGAGAAAACCAAGATCGATGAGTACTGAGTCGGGTCGGTTCTCGATATTGGCCAATAATCGACCGACTAGCGTGCCATCCAACTTAGTCATGACACCCTTGGGAGTGCTTTCGCCTGGAACCCCAAGACGACGAACAGTCATCGCGGTATCAAGAGGAACGCTAAAATCATCTAGAATCGTAACGAGACTCGTCTCGTCCTCGAGCCACAGATTCTCAGCGAGGTGGAAGCCTAAAATTGTCAATTCATCAATTGAATTTATACGATCACCATAACGTACCCTTCTGCTCACGTAGCTAAGGAATCGAAGCGGGCTCACCAGCATCTCGGCTAAAACATCCACAAGAAATACGTCACCGACAAGTGGCGCCAAAATCACATCATCCGTTCTGACGGAGAGGTACTGGCGCGCCTGCGCCGCTAACGCTGGATAGTGATCTGAGACGACGCACATTGGATATATCTCGCACATTGACGGGATATTCATCTCAACCCCATCAGCACGGATAAACTTCAGCGTCGTATCGCTTAACGATGTGGCACAGAGATGTGCTTGATCATAGGCGTCTGAAACCGCTTTTTTAAAATCGTCGCGCAACTGAAGGTCGTTTCCTTTACGCGCTTCGAGCGTCAGCTTTTTTGACTTGCACTGTACGACGATGGCCCGATCCGCAAAAATCACCAAGACGTCTATTTCGCTGATCGTTTTGGCACCACTCATTATGTTTACGCCACGGTGAACGTTGGCCTCGCCGAACATCGCCGCCAACCGCTTGGCGGTAAATTCCTCAGTGAAAGAGCCACGATGTTGGAAGGCCGTGTTGCGGTATGCCTTGTCAGCTGCCATCCAGTAATAAGGAGAATCATATAGGGACTCCACAACACCATAGGCTTGGAGAGAGACATAATCTCCCGCTGGGGTCCGAAGGATGGGGCGGGCGTTGGCAAGATTGAAATCACCGATGCGATTGAAGTCAGCATTAGCTGGTCCAATCGGAGCGGTGAAGGCATCCAATACCGCCTCGGCAGTATTCGGTGGTAAACCAGATGCCTGCGAGATTTCGTCGAGGGAAAAAGTAAATCCTGGCAGCAGACTCCAGTGACTCGGCGGAAGTTCAGGGAGCGACTCTAACAAGGCGCTCAACTTGTTATTGGCAAGCTCACTGAGCGCGTCTGCGACTGCGCAACCGTCGGCGATACGGAAACCCTTGTTGGCAATAAGCCAATCGTTGTCGAGCGTGTAACGTTCAACGGCGAGATCACGGTATTGAAAGCTATAGGCCGACTCGCTGCCGTAGAAAATTGGTTCACGAAGGACATCACCCTGCAAGAATGGAGAAGCCTCTTCGATTGAAAGCCCAGCTTTTGCTTCCAATGCAGCTCTCTTAAGCCCCGCGAGCATCGGCTGGTTCAGGCACGCATGCAATTCTTCCAAGAGTTCGCGCGTCCGGTTTAAGAGGCGTTCAATTTCTTCTGGAGCTGGGTATGAGAAATCGATGCGTTGTTTCAGCATCAAGCCAAGCAAAGTCGAAAACTCTGTTCGCACTGTCCGTTCGGGCGCATAGGACGCCGTCATTGCTTCGCTCGTCAATTCTCCTGGGAACATTACGAGATTGTCTCGAAATGACAACATCGCTAGAATGTGAACATAACCCGGTGAAGCACAGAGACTTTGCAATTCGTCAAATACTTCTTGCTCGGTCATAGTTGTTTCAAACTTCATCTTGGATCATTTCTATCTTTGTCGCTAAAGTTTTGTAATTCTACTGTAGTGATAGACCATTCCCCTATATGTAACAGTTTGAAAGGAGAAAATTCGATCAAGTTCTAAAAATTCTAAGGCGATGTTGCAGTGACTAGAAACTTTAGGATCGTCGATTGATTGACATGAGCAAGAAGTCATCAGGATCAGGAGAACGTTCAGCAAGGAGGGGATTGAGATATCAGGACCGCGCTTCCGCCGCTCTTGCCTATCAAGCGATTCTCGAAGGAACTCTGTCCTTCATCGCGCTTGCCGACGATCAGGCGGGAATGTTCGACGATCTTGTGATTGGCATCTCTGGGCAAGTTATCGGACATCAGTACAAATCCTCAACTAATCCCAAACCGGTTGGAGTTCGTGGACTACTTTTGGGCGCTGACAACGTCATCGCAGATTGCGCGGCATCCTTCGAAAAATTGGAGGCGGCGTTTCCGGGGAAATTTATAAAAGTGCGCTATGTCACGTCGCATTTCGCCTCGATCAATGACGACGGTCGACTTGGAGTCAAAGATCGCCATTCGAGGGACTTCTTCTTAGAAAAGCAACGACACCCGGATTGGTCATTGGCAAAGTGGCGTGCCACGATCTGGCAGCCTATCATTGACGAGCTTGCTAGCTCGTCTGGTCTTATTGAAGTTGATTTTGATCGATTTTTTCGCCGCTTCGAAATCGAATTAGCTGCCCCTAAAAAAATCGAACTCAATCTCGACTTGGATTCAACGGCCCGCGAACAAATCGTGGAATTTGCACGCGCGATTGGCGACTTGGTGGGGCGCGACGACGGGAAAACCCGCTGGACGCGCCGCGAGCTGCTCAATGAACTCGGATGGCCTGACCGTCTCCGGCAGCGTTTCGAACATCGTTTCCCGCTTGGCGCACATGTTCAAAGTAACGAGAAAAGTGAGGCAGATCTCGAAGCGGCTCTCAAAACCCACCGCTCAGGCTACTTATGCTTACTCGGATCTCCGGGAACCGGAAAATCGACACTGCTGCAACGGTTTGTGCAACCCGGACCAAGTCGCAAAGTCGTTCGCTACCTCGCCTTCGTTCCAGGCGTAGCTCAAGGCCAAGGACGTGGAGTCGACGCAAACTTCCTTGCTGACATAAACAGCCAACTTGTTCACTCGGGGCTTCGAGCCAACCGGGTAAAAGACGATACGCTCGAACAGCGACGTGAGACGTTTGAAAAACTTTTGCAGCAAGCTGGAAAGGAATTTGAGGCAAACGGTCAATCAACCATAATTGTGGTGGATGGGCTCGATCATGTACCACGTGAAGAAAACCCTATCGGAAGCTTCTTGCGTGCGCTTCCCCTCCCACAAAGTCTTCCAGATGGCGTCATCTTCATTCTTGGAAGCCAGCGTATAGATCTGGTCGATATTCCCCGCGAAGTAAGGGACCAAGCCTCGCTCTCTGGGCGAAAGATTGACATTGCCCCTCTGTCTGAGGCCACCGTTGGTGACATGGTTACTTCAATTGGCCTCGCTGGCGAGATCGCCACTGCGGATGTGTTTTTAGTCAGTCTGGGCCATCCACTAGTAACGCAATACCTTCTTGGAAAACTGCTTGATGCCCATGACGATGAACGAAGCGCCCTTCTCAGCGGCGGTTTTGAATATGACGGTGATTTAGAGAAGGTCTATCGAGACGCATGGCGCGAAGCCGAAGAGGCAGATCTTGATGTTGCGAAGGTACTGGTAACGTTAAGCTTCGTCGAAGGACGTATTGAACCTGGCTTGCTCGCGGGCTGCCTCACTCCCACGGCCGTCGACAATGCCTTTAGGGTCGCACACCATCTAATCGATCATACTGATCGCGGATGGCTAATTTTTCATAACAGCTTTCGACTATTTTTGCGCCAACAAACCATAACACTTTACGGTTTGCCTGATCCTGATTTCGGCGCTACCGCAGTTTATCGCAGACTTGCGGATGTCGCCAAAACTGCACCGGACTCAAGCCCTCAACGCTGGCTTGAGTTTCGATACCGCTACTTGGCTGATGATCAAGCTGAAGCCGCTGCGATCGCCTGTCGTAGGTACTTCGTAAGCCAGTTCATTGACGGTAGAAGAAGCTACGACGTGAACAATGACATCCAGGATGCTTTTGCCTGCCCTAATGTTGACGAGACACCAGAACAACTTTTCGATCTAATGCTCGCAAAGGATGAAATCTGGAGACGTCAACAAGCGCTCGAGATGGCGGAGCAACTTGTCGCGGCGCAAATCGCTGCAGATGACCTTAATTCTGCCGAAGCGCAGCTTGACGTAAATTATGTCGCTGGAGATGAATGGCTGGTTATCAGGGCTTTGCTCGATGACGGTCAACCTGAACGCGCGCGGACAATCTTTGATAGGAAAAATCCTTGGGATTGGCACGACGACCATCATTCGGGAGGAAATGACTCCACAAAAAAATGGGCGGATTATGCCGTGGTATTGCTTGATGACGAGCAGATAGAACGCCGCATCCGAATGCCTGAGGACAAGGGTCGCGAAGAGCAGCAATCATTCTTTGGTCAAACCCGTCAAGAGTATTTCGATGAGTTGCGTTTCGCGCTCGCAAGAGCGATGCTTCGCCATGATCCCAATTATACGGTGGACGATGCGGTTGCTCGGTTTGAAATCCATGCTGACGAGCACGCGATTTTTTATGTGGAATGTGCAGAAGCCAATGTTTTGATATCACACTACAGAAAGGCATTAGACTGCCTTGGCGATTATGAAACGTGTCAAGCCATAGAAAACCTGCACGGATCTTGGCACGTCCATGCCGCTAGCTTGGCGATCACATGCCGCGACAAAGAACTCGCTGCCCGCCTGTTCGCAAAGGCTAAAACTCCCGATCCCTTCAATCTTGAGGACCGCTCCGAGGAAATAGCAGACGCAGCTCGATACCTCATTCGATATAGTGCAGTCGCTGCTCAACTTGACTCGAGTCCACCCAAGCCAGCTCTGCCAAAAGAGTACCACTTTAGAGCAATCCAAAACCATGCTGTTCGGTTGGGCACTATAATTGGCAATCTGAAGCGAGAAGCCACAAATGCAAAGGTTGGTGTGTCAGCGCAGATAAAGTCGTCTCTGGAATTTATTGCGGGAGCCGTTGCTAACCGCCACGATGACGTTCTCTTGGGGTATCATGTTCGTAAAGCTGACGAGCCACTCTTTGATGCAGTCTGTGAGATCGTAAGGCTCAATCCCGACGCTGCGCCCGACTTCGCCAACGTTTTCGATGCATGCCTTCAATTGCCGGTCTGTACATTTAGGGGATCATTGCCGATCAACCGCAAATTCACTGAAACTATGTTCAATTTTGATGGCGATGCTGCGGCAGCAGTTGCGCGGCTCGAGAGCTCACGCCGAGAAGTTGACGGCGCTCGCTCGCCGCAGGAAGCAATTGACGGACTCGCCGAACTTGTGATCGCGTTCGGGAAAATCGGTCTCCAAGAACGAGCGCAAGAATTACTGCATGAAATGCGCGAAATGTCCCTAGGCAGCTATGCGGCGGCTAAAAAGGACGGACAGTACCTCTTGTGGGCGGATCTCCTCGAGGCAGCGAATCACGCAGACCGGACGCAAGCAGCGGAACGGTCCTTCATGATGTTGCGCTTGGTGGCTGGTGTCGACGACAGTGACGCGCACGACCAAGCGTGGCGCATTTCCAAGACTGTACTCGTGGAAGCGATTGCCAGCGGTTCTGAAGAAGCATGGGATGCTTTCGAATGGGCGAAAGCATCGGGCGTTTGGCACTGGGATGCGCTCGTGGATGCGGTCACCAGGGGCATAGTGCGGAGGCGACCGGACCTTTTGGTTCCAACTGCAATTACCTGGACCGCCCTTTGTCTTCCCTATTATGACGAGGTCTACAACAGCGTTACACGGCTCGGCGAATTCCTTAGAGAGCTAGTTGGATCGACGCCCAATGCACAACTCTCCGAAATTGAACGCATCATCGTCGCTGGTATTGAACGCGATGCCAAATCCGAAATTCGATCAAGACTTCTTCGCACATTTCGTGACGCCTTGGCTGATCGCGGCGATGTTTCGCCGTTAGTTTCAGCGGCAGTCGATAGATGGAATGCTGAACCTGCATTTGACGTTGGGTATACCTCTGATGAGAAAGTCTTACCTGACTACTTCCAGTTGCAATCCTTCGAAGATGTTGAGCAAGCCATGGCGCTTGAACGAGAGCGTCGAGAGGCGCAGACGAGCGTTCACTACGGAAACTTTGTAAACAGCGCACTTGGCAAACGCATTGGCCGTATCATCCTTGAGCAACCTTGGTCAGAGACTCGCGCGTTCGCTGCGCGCAACCCGACGCTAGTCGGTGACAAGCCTGTTAAGGAAGCAATTGCGAAAGCTGCAATCGCGGCTGGCCAAGTCGAATACGCCGAGACTCTACTACTCCCTGAAAAGCAAGAAAAGGAAGGTTGGGGCGGTTGGGCCAGTCGGGAATCGATTGAGTACCACAAGGCGCGTCACCTCCTAGGGGTTGCAGATGCTCACGAACATGCGCGCGATGATTTTGTTCGCGATCTCTCAGAAGGGGGCTACGGTACAGGTTCAGCTCTATACAGCATCGATGAGATATACCCGATGCTGTACCAGGACATAGATTGGCCAGCACTGTGGGATCGGCTCGCGGAGCAGATTGAAGGTTATCGCGATTATCAGAAAGTAGGGCCTGTCCCGCGCGATGACGGTGTAGCACGTGAGGACATCGACCTACTGGCTCGCCTTTTTCGAGAGGCTGCAACGTTTGGGGTGTCGGACCCGCGAGAGCAAGCGAACAATGGGCTTCTTGAGCTGATCCGGACGGGCGAGACTGATCTCTTCTGCAGGACATGCAGCCTTTTGCTAGAAGGTGAAGGTTATGAGGCACAGCTTGGTGCACGTCTTCTTTTCGAAGCCCGCGACAATGAAGCAGTCGCGGCGAGATTTCGTCATGAATTGGACATGCTTACCGTGCATGAGGATGCTTGCGTCGCGGCGATCAGTGAAATCTTGGGTGATGTGTGGAGCGTGGATGCATGCATGGCAGCAGCCGAGCTTCCGGCCATTTACACTCTTGAACTTCCACCAATGGATAAGACTTCAGGTCGATCGCTACGCGATGAAGAATCGCTGGGACCCGTAATCGACGACCCCGCCGTTTGGACCGAAGGCTTCGAGCATTGGTTAGAGGCACTCTCTGGCTATTCCGATGTGCCCATCAGTACTCTCCGGCGTCGCGTTGCGCAGTTGATTTCCAAATGGGGTGGAATCGAAAAATATGGAGCGAAAGCTACGAAACAGCTCGAAAGTAGCCTTTCCCCGTTGGGCTTGCTTCTTCCCTTCGTCCGTCCTCACATTGGTATTTGTTTGCAAGCTCTCCACGTGATTGTTGGCGAACTCTGGCGGGCATCACGGCTTCGTGACGCGGAGGTTGATATCCTCCTTCATAGATTAACAGGTGCCCCTATTCTACCCCCGCAAGTACCCGAGTTATCGCGCCCAACAGATATAACATGGCCTCTGCTTCCGGAAGATTCTTGGCGAACAGACGGTGACGACTGGATATGCGCTGACGATATTGAGCGCCATTGCCCTTCTACTGGTGTTGTAGGCGAATGGGCCCGCTTCGTAGTCTACGAATCAAGCTCCCTTTATACTGAGGAAATGTTGGTTACGCGCGGTACGGAAAAGCGTAAAGTGGGGGGGCTTGATCAAGCGATCGCCACGTTGCCAATGGCCTATTGGGCTAGTGGGTGCATCATGGGCGACGCAACTCTGGATGAAGGTCCGACGGGTCTAAGAAATTTCCGGATTTCTCTAGTAGGTAACCGCGCTGAAGCACTGATATTTGATCCCCAGCTAGCACAAGAGCTCGGTTGGCATATGTCACCCGGCAATCCTTTTTCGTTCTGCGACGCGGAGAAGGGACTAATGGCTACAACGCGCTTCTGGCGCGACGGTTGGCCACAAGAAATGAAGCATTCACCTGGCTCTCGTTGGGCTGAAGGACAACGGGTTGAGCTGACGGAGGCCGGACTTACGGAGATCGAACGGCTAGGCTGTCTGCCTCCGCCAGTTACTGCTAGGTGGCGCACCTTTAAGCCGCGCTCGCCAAAGCCTGAGCTTACATCGCAATGGAGAAGTGATGACTGATAACCGAGTTTTAAATTCGATAGATCGCACGTCGCAATGTGGGAAGAACGATAAACTTCGAAGCGGAATACAAATCAAAGTGCCCAAATGTGTTTAAGCCCAGCAAAGTCTTGCACCTTCCTCCAAATACGCGAAACGCTTCGGATGATGTCAATATCTTCGTCGAGTTGAAAAACGCTTTTCTGCTTCGGCAGTCGCGGCAATGCCGATAACAGGTCGCGAACCTCATCGCCAATCCAAACGGTACGCGGTCCCGTCTTGTTATCCGCCAACAACAGCCTGCTTCCCCTCACCTCCGGCCATGTGAGACGGACAACTTCACTCCGCCTTGATCCGGTTATGGCCGGTTAGTTTTGCCCGCTCGGTGCGCGCACGCCTTTTGATGATTCTAGGTGCTGTTTCTTGAGGTAGTTTGGCCGCCATCTTGGCGACCTCATGGTCTTTTTCGGGGTGGCGAACGCATTCGCCATCTTCCGGTATTTTATCAACTAAATCAACCTCTTGCGCTCTTCCATGCAATGCAATTGCGTACGGTGTGCACCTTTTGCACGAACCAGGCTGGTCGATTACACATGGCTCACATTCTATGCAGACCATCTCTTCAACCCAAACCCGCGCCCAAATTCTTCGATGCTTCCTTCTGCGTTGTTCCAGCATCTAGCGCGGTCTGTTTTTCACCAGCGCGTTCATACAATGCTCTGGTTAGCCTAGCCTGATCATCAGTGACAATGACCGCCTCGGACTTGGCGCGTGAAAGCGATACATAGAGCATTTTTTGATCAACCAAATTAGTGGACCGGCTGTCAGCATGGACAAGAACGCGATCCGCTGTCCGTCCTTGTGCTGCAAATGTTGTCGACACATAATTATGCCGAACATGTCGATCAGCCGAGTTGGACAGCGAGAGCTGCTCACGGCGACCATCCTCACGCTGGATCGTGGCAAGTTGACGTTTATCGTCAATACGGATGACTTCACCGGCAAGCCCGTTAACTCGCTTTAACGCGCGGTCATTACGGGTAAACTGCACCTTGTCACCCTCGCGCATTTCCATTGGTTTCGAAACAAAGGCTGCAGACTTACCTGCGCCCCACGCTTTTGGATGCCAGACTATCTCCGTGCCATTTCTCGCCTCTAGAGTGATCCGGTTGCTTTCCGGGTCAACACCGCTGACGCCATAGGCCTTCGACCTGTCTATGCCTTTGAGCGGATAATCACGCGCAAAGAGAATGATGTCACCGGGTTCATAACTCGACGCCTGTCTTGACTCGGCCCGGGTCAGACCCTTTGCTTCAAGGGATCCGATGACGATGGATCTGCCAGACAGTTCTCCGCTTTTAACGAGTGCATCGCGAATAAGACCGGTGAGCTGATCACGCCCATCGCGAGATGGTTCGATGACGAGCGTCTTGGCACGGTCGGAGGCGGACAAAGTTGCATATCTATCTGCAATCCCGGAAAGCCGGTCCTCGAGAGTTTCACCCTCGACAATCTGCCCTCCTCCCTGTTCGAGCGCTTTTAACGCCCGCCGCGCATGACCTTCAATCGATGCGATCACCGCTTCTTTGGTCTGCACATTGGTCTGGCGAACAATGTGACTAAGTTTGGCAGTGGTCATACCAGCAGATTGAAGCTGCGAAAACGCAGCACCGGCTTCCACCGACCCGAGCTGCTTCACGTCACCCACCAGCACGAGCCGGGTATCTTTTTTGTCCGCCATCGCCAGCAGCCGCACCATATCGCGCGTGGAAACCAACGAAGCTTCATCTACAATCCAGACGCTGCCGCGCAACAGGCTCTGTTTTTCAGGTGCAATCAGATGACGCGCTATCGTATCGGCGCGTGTGTCCAGCGCTTTGCCCAAAACTTGCGCGGCTGATGCGGTGGGCGCAAGCGCACTGACGTTAAATCCTTCTTGTTTTGCTGCTTTTGTGAGGCTGGCCAGTATCGTAGTGGTCTTGGCGGTACCAGCATAGCCCTGCAGCGCCGTGACGCGGTTTCGGGAGGAAAGAATATCGACATTTGCCGAGCGTTGTTCTTCATTCCAACCAAAGCCAGTATTTTCATCTGCGCGCGCCTGTCCCTCGGTAAAGGCAGCCGCTTTTACAGGAGAGAGCAGCGGTGCCAGTTCGCCGCGCCCTGCCCCCTCAAGCCGCAGCATTTCTTTTTCCTGAGCAATGGCTTCGCGGGTTGTAAATCCGGCAAAACTTGCGCCGCGCCTGTCTACAAACTGCCGATCGGTCAATTCGCCTTCGTCTCTGGCCCGCGCGGTCGCCGAAACCAGATCGCCATGTCCCAGCCTGCCCATGCTTATTTTGGCCGCTTCCTCGGTCAGCAGATGACTGGCAAAGACCGATTGCCGTTCGCCAAGTTTTTGCGCGGCATAGGCAATGGCCTGGTCGGCAATGGTTGCAGGATCAATCTCCCTTCCCTTGCCTGCTCCGTTTTCGGCGCGCGCTATGAGAGCCAGTCGTTCTTTCTGATTAAAGCCGGCCCGATCAGACGTTGCCCGCCAGTCCTGCATCAAGTCTTTGCGGTCGCCCTGCTCCTTTGCGTCCCGGGTTTGCAGCGCCGCCAGTTCCTTTTGAGCCTCGCTGGCCTGGTCGCGGGTTAAGCCTTTTTGTGCGAGCGCCGCTTCAATCGCGCTGCTGCGCTGGCTAAAGGCATCCAGTACTGATGCCGGTACATCGGCAAGTTCAAACAGACCATCTTTGGTAGATTCAATTTTATATCCCAATTGCCGTGCCTGATCGGCAAGCTCGTGCCGGTAGATCGCGCCGATTTGTTTTTGCAGCTGGTAGAGTGCGCGCGGTTCCAGACTGCGCCATTTCCCAGACTGGTCTTTGGTCGCATTCAAAATGACATTATGACTATGGAGCTGGGGATCGCGCGCGCGGCTGGTTTCGTGACGAAAACTTGCAATCAGCAAATTATCGGTACTGTGCCGCTTTGCCTCGCCGCCCTCGCGAATTCGCGTTGCCGCCATATGGTTTTCGATATGGGCAAGGGTTGTGCGCACAGCCTTGTCATGCGCGCCAAGCAGTCGCCGGTCGCCTGCCACAATCGCCATGACGGAAACTGATTTGGGCGCGCTCAGGGTAACATCCCAGCCTGGACGATGCTGAAGTTTTCCCTCCCGCACCGTGCCAAGCTGCGCGTCTCCTATCTGCCCTTCGAGCAACGCCTTGAAGGCATCGCGGTCAACGTCGCCCGAGAGGCCCAGATCCTCTGCACCTTTGCCGCTCCAGGAGGAGGGTGATAGCCCGCCCTCACTATAATAGTCATCGGCTTCATAATAGCTTGACGCCTGCGCCGCATTGCCAAGAGCGCTGACCGACGCGACCATCAGATCACCCCTTTGCTGCCTGGCGTATCGTCAATATTTGATTTTGCTGACCGGTTCCAAAGCGTACCTGCCGGATCACCTTCAATATAGGCTGGATGACGCGCTTTTCCGCGAGACACAATATGATCTGCGGTGAGCATTATGCGCGCCACCGGGAGCCCATCAGGAAGAAGTAAATAACCCTGATGAGCGGGCAATCTGAGCTCGCTTTCGAGCACGGCTGCACGGATATGGCGGGTGGTGGTCAAGTTTGTTTGCGTCTTGTTATCAGAGAGCGAAAGCATGTCGGAAGTGGTGCGCATTTCAATCTCGCAATTACCAATCGTCTTGCTTGCCCATTCTCGGGTTTCCTGATCAACAGTTTGCAAAAAAAGTTTGGTATTGCAGCAGGCGAGCATGGCTTCGGATATGTCGGGTCCGTAGCGATGCTGCATCTGTCCAAGTGCCTGAAAGGTCAGTGTGACGGCAGCGCCGAACTTGCGCCCCTCGGGCAAAAGCCTTGCCAGATTTTCAACGCGCGGCAGGTCTGCTAGCTCATCAAGAATGAACCAGATGCGCCGCTCGGAAGATAAGGGCAGCCCCAGAACCGCGCTCGACGCACATTCAAGCCAGCAGGCCAGAAGCGGTTTGGCTGCCTCAAAATAATCCTCTTTGCGCGGCACAAATATCCATGGCTTTGCGCCCCCACGCTTATCCAGGCCGCGAATAAAATCCTTGAAAGCAAAACGCGCGGCACCATCATCTTCTGCCCGCAAAAACTGAAGCAGATTGGCGGCTTTGGCGAGCATGAAAAGTACGCTGCCGGTTGCCCGGTCAGCATCATCGGCAAAGGTCCGGGCAGAAGAGGTATTTCCCAGCCAATGCTTTAACTGCTCCTTGGTCTTGATCTGCAGGGCATCGAGCAATGCATCTAGAGAACAATTGCCCTCTGACCAGAGATTGCGCAGCATATTGGCAACAAGAATGCGGCTGGTCTCTAACCAGACATCATCGTCATAGCTACCGGTTTCAGAGACAAGTTGATGGGCAATTCGGTCGGCATCGGCGGGATGCGATATCTCGTCAAAGGGTGACCAGAAAGCGCAGCGCTCGTCGAAGGGATTAAGGATGATATCGCCGCGTTCCGGGTCGTAATAATGGGCGATAAACTCGCCGCTGGTATCATAAACAAGCGCGCTGTCACCGCGTGCCTCAATGCTATCGAGCATCTGACGCAGCACCGTGGTTTTACCCGAACCGGTGGTGCCGATACAGGCAAAATGGCGTGTCTCGAAAGTGGCAGGTATCGGGACCGGCCCAAGTTGCAAAGAGTGCTCACCGCAGCGGTCGCCAAGTAAGCCCGCAAGAGCTGTATCGTTAACAACCCGCGTGCCGCCGATAACCCGGTCGCCCGTACTCTGTTCGCCTTGGCGGCGTATCGAATGCATCAGAATATAGGCAATCAAAATGCCAATGATGAGGCCAATTAAACCGCCAAGAAAAATCCAGCGTTCAAATTTTTTGGCCGGTTCTTTTGCCCATGCTTGCGCAAGATATGCAGTAGCTGGAACGCGGACATCCTGACCGTCCGATGGCAACAGGATTTCGACATTATTGGCATTTTTATCGGCAATCCAGACCCGCAGGCTTGCCCCCCAATAACGCGCTGCTGCGACCTGTTCTTCGCGATCAACCATCTGAAGCGGACCCAGAAATGCGCCCAGGACTGTGCAGCCCAAAAGCACCGAGGCGATGAACTTGTAACGCCGCGTCTGGTTTCCGATGCGCCGACGGAAAAGGGCATGCGACAAATTGAGCTGATCATCATTGCGGTTCATCGGACTGCTCCTCTGTAAGACGGCATTGCCGCTCGAAGGCAGCTTGAACCTCTGCGCCCAAAGCGGCATCGCTATGACCGCGTTTGAGCGCAGCATCGCGGGCGTAAACATAGGCCGCGCACGCTGTATAAAGGGATCGTTCGGCCAGTCGCTCGAGCGCGATTAACCGGGCCGAGTTCCTGCCGGTTTCAATAGAAAGTTCGCGAATATTGTCTTCGCTGTCGCTGCCATTCAAGGTCGCTGCGAAACCACTTTTTATGACCCGCGCGAGCATTGCATATCGGCTTTTGCCGTGCTGCTCGGCTAGTATATTCAGCGTGCGATTCTGGGAAGGATTAAGCCGGATATTATGTTTGATCCAGCTCATATCACACCCACCACGCGCTTGCTCGGCGCTTGCTCGAAAAACGTCAGAAAACAGGTAGTTTCTGAAATTAAATGTTTGGAGCAAGCGCCCCGCTTGCTCCAAAGCCCGCAGAAAAGCGTAAGGCACCCGTGCGTGGGGTGTGTATCCTTTTTCCTGCCTCGATGCATCGCATCGCGGGCGCTAACTATGACCGGAAAACCGCGTCCGAATTTTACAAAACGTATTGCAAAATTATACGGATGGAGGATGCTATTCTGGTGCCGATACTTATCGGCAAATTGATCGCTGGGGGCGGTCAGGGTTTCAGGCAATGTTAAGCCAGATATCAGACAGATGGGCATCAATATTCTCCAGGGAAAATGGGATTGAATTTGGATGATACGTTGGGTTCAATACTGGCGGCGAGGGAGCGCTTCGATCCATTGGTGAATGTCAGCTTTGCGCCAGCGAATGCGTCCGTTCCCGATATCGACAGGCTGGGGAAATTCACCCTTCTTAATCCGGCGCCAGATTGTGGTGCGGCTTCTGATTTCCGTCATACGCATAACGTCCTGACAGGTGAGTAGTTCGGCATCGATCATGATATTCTCCTGCTTGTGTGATAATCACAATTGCTATGCAGGAATCATTTTGCAGGAAAGAACAAAGTTAGAACAAAGGCTGTTTCTGACAGTGTTCTCCGGAGCCGGAAACTATCTGGGATGATGCGGGACTAGGAGACTTTCGAAGCCCGCCTATCGGCAGCGTTGATTCCCCTCGAATCTGCCGGATATTGCGCAGTTCTGACCGAAATCTGCGCATATTTGACCCGCGAATCGGAATTGACGGGTAAATTCCGGCTGGATGATCATTCGGATACTCATCCACGCAGGGCCAGTGCGGTGCTTAACTTAACCCTGACGAACATAGAAATAGGCAGAGACCGTTCCCGGTCCCTGCCCTGATTGGCATTCAAAATTCATCAAGAAGCGCCCCGTGCACGGTATGCACTACGCGGCTCAACGCCCATGATGGCAATGCATTATAATCGCCTTCATCCAGCGCCACATATCCCTGTTCATCATCCTCGATAACATGCTGATCGAAAAAACTATGCAATGCCCGCTTCTCGGCTGTTTCCTCGGCTGCAAAATAGCTTTGTGTGTCGTAATTGCTTTCCAAAACCTGAGTCATAACTACCTCCTGAAATTTGCCAAAATTGACAGGAAGTCAAAGGATGCGCGGGATGCTGCCGGGTCAGGGATTGCCTTGCAAAGGCGACCGCGCCAGCGGCGATGGGGGAAACGATTTTATCGCGGGGCGGCGGCGCAGCCGCCGGGCGCGGTAAAATGGTGGGGCCCCGTCGTCCTTGACGCGGTAGCATCGCGCGCATCATCCTCAGACACACAAGTGAGCAAGACCTTCCCATCCGCAGATACGGCTGGTACAGACTGCGCAAAAACGCGCTTTCCTACAGGCGTTATCATGTGCGATCACGGGCGCGTGGGGAGATCATTAAAGACAAGAAATGGATGTTCGCATGACCCGGAAAACAGGTGCAATAGCCGCCCTCAAGAAACTTGAAGCCGAACGCGAAAAACTAAATCAAAGACAGCGCGAACTGGAAGCCAAAGCGGCCACCGAACTCGGACGCGCATTGCTCGGAACAGGGGTAGAGAGTTTTGGCGCCAAGCATCTCAAGCAGATCGGAATGGCGCTGGGGAAATTGGGGGAGGAACAGGCGCTCGAAAGGCTTGGAATTTCAAATCAGCTGGCAACCAAATAATCTGCATTTCTCGCAGCACAGTAACAAAGAAAAAGGCCCCGCCGGGAAACCGGCGAGGCCTGAATTGACGATGATAAGGATCAATGATCATTCTTCGATGTCGGGCGCATCCTTGTTGTCCTGGGACGCACCGCGGGTGAGAAAGTCCACCTTGTCGGCAAGAATTTCGCAGCCATAGCGTTTGATGCCTTCGCCGTCTTCCCACTGGGTATAATGGATCCGGCCTTCGATTGAAACCATCTGGCCCTTGGTGCAATATTGGGCGACGTTTTTACCGAGCCCATTGAAGCAAGTGACGCGGTGGAATTCTGCATCTTTGACCGTATAGCCTTTATCATCCTTGTATGTCTTGCCCTCGCTGTTGCGGGCCGGACGATCGGTGACAACCGAGAGGTTAGTAACCGTTGTTCCGCCGTTGGTGTCGCGGCTTTCTGGATCGCGGGTAACACGGCCAACCAAAAGTGTAATGTTCGTCATGATATTTCTCCTGATATTTACTGCAAACCGGACCATTCCGGCTTGCGAACTGACGACAAGAAACAGGGAGAAGCGGCATTGCACCGCAGGCGCATTTGCGCCGGAGGGAAACCGGATTTGTCCGGGTGGAGCGGGCAGCACCTGAAAGGTGCAACACGGCCGGTAACAAAGCCGGTTGCCATGCTGCTGACCTGGTTCAGGAAGGTTCGCGAAAAAGCCGAATTGGCTCTCGGTTGATTGCCATTTCAGGAGAACTGACGCGTTCGTGCTTTGGAGGTGTAGTTTGCAACTTAAGCCACAAACATCTGACGGCAGATCACAACTCCATGATCGGCAATCGCTCCCGCAACATTGGTCAGAGCTGAGGATGAATATGCGGTAGGGCCATAAGCAATTACGCTGCGATATCGTGTTCAATCGAAACAAGTTTGGGTTGCCCCCGCATCATCCAGGCCAGTGGTTCGATCAGCCGCGCCCAATCCGCAAAAGAGGGGATGGTACCCAAATCTTCGATGACATGCTGTTCGCCGATCAGGCGGACAGGGACCTCGCGGCCATCGGAATTAACAATGACCGTGCCGAAGATTGATTCCAGCATAAAAATCCCTTCAGCATGATGGCGCAGCGCCCGGTGTCGCGGGTCCGCTATAATCTCTTTCGATTTGTCGAACCATTGATGGAGGGGCAAATAGTCACTCACCTCCCCGCCCCATTTGCGCACCGAAGAAATGCTGTGATAATGACAATGCGACATTATTTCTCTCCGCCAATTTCGGTTTCGGTATAGTCGGTGCTTCTGAGACTACAGCACAAGGTCATGGTGCCCTCTTCAACCTCGATCCTCAAAATGCCGTAGGCGCCTTCGTTGATCTCCCAGCCCGGATGATGCACTTCAAGTGCATCATAGGCGATGGTTTCCAGCGCATCGGAAATCGGCATGGATTTGCGTTCGATCAGGGTTGCGCCAAATTCGAAAACTTCGATTGCCACGCTGCATTCAGGCGTTTGGGTGGGCTTGTTGTCTTTGGAGTAAAAACTCGCAGCTTCGAGACAGCCGCTGTCGCCCATGCCGTCGTAATTGAGTTCGACGCTCGCGATATCGGCTTCTTTTAGAGCATCTAATATCCCGACCTTGTTGCGTTTGAAAGATTGGATCAAACGCGCATTGCGGCTTTTTTCTTTGTCGAAATAGTCGGTCATCCATTCGCTCGGATCCATGATAAATACCTCCGGTTAGCTTCGGCCGATCACACCATGTGTTCGGCTCTATTAAAACCGGAACGTCCTCTCCTCTATTGCGATAAAGCCAGCACCGCCAAAGCGGTGCTGGCTCGGACAGCCTAGCTGTGCGTATCAGATGGCTTTGCTTTGGGGCATGTGCCGAGGACGCCGCGTCGGTCAACGACTGTGATCCGGCGTGATTTGGTTTCGATCACAAGGCGTTCGAGGACACCATTGCCAGGGAACGCAATGACATATCGCGGTCTGAGATTCAGCATCTGCTCGTTGCGTTTGAAGCCAGCGCGAGCACCCAGTTTGCGATTGAGCGAGAATGTAAGCTGCGCAACTCCGCGGCGTTCGGCCCAGGATGCCGCCAGACCGTCTGCGCCTTTGCCGTCACCGCCATGTACCAGCACCATGTCCGGAACAGCATCATAAACTTTGTCGAGCGTCGCCCAGACATTGTTCGCAAAAGTCTTGGCATCTTCCGTATCAGCCTGCTTGGTGCGGCCACCTGCAAAAATGATCGGCGTGCCTTCGGGCATCAAAGCCTTGCGTTTGCTTTCGCTGCGCGCACGCAGGAAATCGCGGCCATGGATCACGGCGGATGTCAGCATCGCACCGTGATTTGCGCGCGAGCTGGAAACCGGTTTCCAGGAGGAACGGGTTTCTTGCAGGTAGAGCGCTGCAGCAACCTCGCGCATTTCTTCAAAGGCGATCATCGAGGCTTCTGCAGCCTGTGCGCGTTCGATCTGCTCTTCGAGATTGGACGTATGCACTTCGGAGCCATCGGCTGATGCAACCAGTGCGCGTACTTCGTCCGATGCATGATCGAGCTGCTTTGCTTTTTGCATCGCCGAACGGTGGAAGAGATTGACGAAACCCCATGCGAGACTTTCGGCATCGGCTTCAAGGGCCGTATCGGTAAACATCGCAAATAGGTCGGACCAGACAGCAGCTATGGTTTGCGAGATTGCTTCGTGTTCGGGGAAATCTGCCGGTTCAAAGGGTGATTGTTTTATGGTCAATCCGGAAAGATCGAGCCCGGAAAGGGATTGCGCGAAACTATTGTCCATGATTTTTCTCCTGATAGGCGGGATGAAGCGACGATCCGCTTTCCGCGAGGAGCCCGGCAGGACCGGCGGGATGACAAGCGCACCGCCGAAAGGCGGGAAACCTGCGAGGCAAGGCTGGCGCGGGCCACACGGGCCGCAGCCCGCGCGGGTTGCGCTTGGCGGACCTGTTGGTCCAGGGCACCTCCCGGATCAGGAAAGCGGCCGTTGCGGTAACAATTCAGGAGATATTGTGGATTAGCTATTGCCCTAATTTGGGAAGGCCGAAACTTTCCGGTTCAAACGCAAATGTGCCGCCACCGGGAAAAGCAGCGATGGCCTGTAGTTGTCCGCGCTCCAGCCTCAAATGCCATGTCTGACGCAGCGTTGGCTCGCGCGCTGCAAATACGGCCGGCTCAAGCAGCGCGACATTGCACCTGCCATCGGGATCACGCACAGAGATGGAACGTATGAGCTGCGTGTTAGCTTCGCGGGCAGTGCTCGCAAGCTCCTGACATGCACCGTAATCATCGCTTTGTATCCAGTCATCCGCCCGCTCGTCAAATGGAGCCTTGGTCAGATCCAGAGCGCGGGATGAAGAAATTGCGACGGTAAAGCTCAAATGCTCGCTCGTGGTGTTGCCGGGCACAAAATCAGGCGAACGAGCAAAAAAACGTAGCCGCCAGTAAGCAGTTTCGGCAATCGCAGTAGCTTCCTGTTCGCTGGCATAGAATATGCCGGGACGCTCATCGGATTTGCGAAACCGGCTGGCGATGCGGTGGCCGTAACGAAAAGGTGAACCGAGAAGATAATGCAGACCTTGTGCTGCCTTTGGTAAATCCGGCTTCGTATCCTCCGCCAGTTCTTCTAGGCGGGATTGATCGCCGAGATTGTCTGCAAGCCGATTGGTAGAGATGCGGTGCTGCGCTTCGACAACCCGCCATACTGTAAGGCGATAGCGCCGGAACTCAGACGCGAGCGCGGTGGGCGTCCACATAATCACATACGGTCATTAGTCCCTTGAAACTGTCGACCAGATCAATCGGTTTTGCGTCCAGATCAAGATTATGGGATGTCAGCCAGGATTTCGCCGCCTTGTCATCGCTACCCAGCAGCGCATCCAGACTGCGGAACAGACGCAGCAGAAACTGGCCGGCTTCAAAGGATTTGGAAGCAGGGTCGAGTTTCGTCTGATTGGAGCGCAATCGCGATATGGTTGCGCCGGACAAACCCAGAATCGCGCCTAGCTTGGCATTGCTCAAACCCCAATATTCTGCAATTCTGGCAACCGCGGTCGTCAGAATTCTATCATCATCTGATTTGGTTTTTGGCAATCTGCTTGCCATGACCCATTCCTTTCATTTGGATATATTTCTTTATAATCATTCATTTGAATAATTGCAAGTATTTTCGATATTCTGAATATCCACTCGCTATGCCGCTTCCGCCAGCTCATCCTCAGCTTCTTCGGCCAATGCAGCATCGTATCCACCCAGCTTCAGAAGCAGGCTCGCCGCCTCCTCTGCGCGTGCGGCGGCGGTTAGCATGGCGCGATCATCATTCTTGAGCAGTTTGAGCCAGCTGGCAATATAGCTGGCATGATTGTCGAGGTGACTGACCGGCAAACCAAGTTCTGCGCCCAGGATAGCGCTGGAAAGTTCGGCAACTAGTTCTTCCGCTGCATAGGCTGCGCTCCGGAAACGGTTTTTGAGATCACGGTTCAGCCGTGATTTATGGCCGGTCCAGTGCGAACATTCATGCCCGAGTGTTGCGTAATAATGATCATAGCCATTAAACAAATGCGCAGGCGGCATGGTGATCCGGTCGAGCACCGGTTCATAATAAGCCGAGCTTCCAGTTTCCCGAATATTGGCGCCGACAGACGCAAAAAAACTATCAAGCGCTGTCTCCCTGCCTTCCGGCTCAATTTCTTGTACTTCCGGTTTTGGGTAATAGCGTTCGGGTAAATCATCACACTGATCGGCGTTAAACACAGCATAGGATTTGAGAACGCGGCGGGTTTCTTCCTGCGTTTCACCATGATCCGCTGCTTCGACTTCTTTGGTGTAGCTTTTGTAGAATATGGCGATGGATGATTTTTCGCCTTTGCGAACCTGACCGCCAAGCCCTGCGCATTGCCGATAGGTCATCCAGTATGGAGCGCTATAGCCGTTTTCTTGCGCCATCATCCAAAGCCAGAAGACATTCATCCCGCGATAGGGCGTGCCGCAACTGCGCAAGGGCCGTGAGACTGGAAGTCCTCTCCAAGGCTGGATCCAAGGTTTTGTTCCAGCTTCCAGTTTTCCAATGATCGCGGCGGTGATCCTTGCGGCTGGCGATATCTTCGGTGTGCGATGTGATCTTTTGGGCATGAGTATTCTCCTGAATATATCCAGCAAAATTGCCGGATCAGACAGGCCCAAGCCCCCTCTCCTCTCTCATCAGGAAGTCAGACTAACAATATAACTTGCAATTCTGGAACTGTACTCCATAAATGCAAGGATGATTAACCGCAGAATCCACGATATTTTGCTCGAAAGACTGGATGAAAGTCCAGCAGTAGCCTTACTTGGGCCGCGTCAGGTGGGTAAAACGACTCTAGCGCAGGAAATTGGTGAAAGCGGCCCATCCATCTATCTTGATCTGGAATCGGATGCTGACCGGTCCCGATTAAGAGAACCGGAGCTTTATCTTGGCAATCATGAGGACAAGCTTGTAATCCTCGACGAAGTTCACCGTGTTCCGGATCTTTTCCAGAACTTGCGCGGATTGATTGACAAAGGACGTAAAAAAGGAAGGCGCACAGGCCGGTTCCTCCTGTTAGGGTCAGCATCTCTGGATCTGATGCGCCAGTCGGGTGAAAGCCTGGCCGGCCGTATTTCCTATCTGGAAATGCGTCCACTTGACCCGCTGGAAGTTAATCCGGATGATTTGAACGCACTTTGGGTAAGGGGCGGATTCCCGGACAGTTATCTTGCCAAAAACAATCAGACGAGCCTGCGCTGGCGCAGGGATTTTATCCGTAGCTATCTGGAGCGTGACATTCCGCAACTGGGGCCGAGAATTGCCGCTGAGACACTAAGGCGTTTCTGGGTCATGCTCGCACATCATCAGTCCGGCCTATTAAATGCTGCCGACTTCGCAAGGTCATTGGGAGTCGATGGAAAAACGGTTGCATCCTATCTCGACCTGATGGTTGATTTGCTGCTCGTTCGGCGTCTTGAGCCCTGGCACAATAATGCTGGCAAAAGACTGGTTAAATCTCCGCGTGTTTATGTCCGTGATAGCGGCATTGTTCACGCGCTACTGGGCATAGACAGTCTCGAAGCCCTGCTTGGCCATCCGGTCGCCGGAGCCAGCTGGGAAGGATTTGTTATTGAAAGCCTGATCGCTGCCGCACCCGAAGCAACGCTGGCTAATTTCTATCGCACGTCGGCAGGAGCAGAAATCGACCTGCTTCTGACGCTGCCCACAGGCAAACGATGGGCGATAGAGATCAAGCGCAGTTTGACTCCAAAATTGGAAAGAGGCTTTTATAACGCTTGTGATGACATACAGCCGGATCGGAAACTTGTCATATATCCAGGGTCCGAAAGCTATCCCCATTCCGAGGATATTGAAATTGCATCACTGTCAGAAGTAGCCGGTCAACTGGCCGCGGCTCGGTAATCGCCAATTATGAGATTTACGCGAAAAGAAGCGGCTTGCCTCGAGAGGCAAGCCGCTTCAGCCAGAAGACCACCTGTCAGGAGGAGGATCAGGCAGCCTTATCGGCTATCTCTGGAATATCCTCTGATGCGCCAGCTTCCGAAGTTTCATCTCCTAAAACTTCGTCAGTCGCAGACAAATCAGCAAAGCGCATCGCATCGGGAACCCACCCCGTAGCGGCTTGTTTGACTTCGGCCTCTGCAATGAAGTTTCCGGAGAAGATGCGCTCGGCCGTTGCAGCAAGATCGGCTTTTTTGGACGCGCCGTAGCGGTTTGAAAGTTCTAGGCCTCCAACTTCTTGCATTCCGCCAAGCGTTTTGGCCTTGGGTACACGGTCAAAATAGTTGGCCGCAGTCGGACGCCACCAAGCCGCCATATCGATTTCCAAGATACTGCCCAGATAATCATGCAGTGAGACTTGCCGGTCGCCTTCAACATTCAGGCTGGCAACCAGCGTTCGCGAGACAACATGGCCGAGCCACGCACTGCGCGCATCATCACTCATTGCCCGAAATGCTACAAAACGCTCGACATCAGTAGTGCCAGCTTTCCAGCTTTCATCCAGTGACCCTCGCAATTCCGCCAAGCTTGCACTAGCCGGTGCATCCTTTGCCTCGAAATTATGCGCCGGACCATTTGCAACAGGGCCTTTGAGCGTCGATGCCTCCTGTGCCCGCCAATCATGACTGTCAGCGTCGGCAAGCGCGAAGATCATAAAATCGAGCGCGAGCGCCGGATCGCTGGCCACATGAAGCGACAAAATATCACGCCGCTGCATCGCCAGTTCATCGACGAGGCGTTTCGAAAGCGCCGCGCGCTTGGGCTTTGCGGTTTCCCCTTCCTCGACCAGCTCGACACCTTCATCTTCGTGCCCGACATCAGCCTTGTCCGTATAATATTGCGGAACCAATGTCGGTACCCCGTCGTTACCAAGCGCCAGAAAAGCGCCAGCTTCGCTGCGAAGCTCATCGGCCAGAACTGGCTTGCGATTATTGAGCGCGCGCATTTCCTGTTCGAATTCCGACACGCGTTTCTCGGCTGCGAAAACGTCATCTTCGCTGCTGTCTTCATTTTCGAGGATGACAGCTTCGCCGTCATATTCGATTTCCAATTCAGACAGACGCGCGATTGCCTCCTCGCTAAGCGGTTCAAGCTCGGTAGGAAGCCGGTTCAAGCCTTCGACAAGTTCATGCGAGACATAACAGTCGAGCGTCGGCTTTACCCAAGCAAGACCATGCTGATCTTTGATCTCGTCGGATCGCCATTCCATTTTCTCAGCAGCGAGACGTTCAAGAAGAGCAACGTCAACCCAGCTTTCAGTTTCATCATCATCGAAGAGCTCCCGGTCGATCTTGCCGCCTGCCTCGAGATAAGCATCGCGTCCGACCAGAACGGCGCGGGGATCGCTGGCCTGGACACTGGCGTCCAGAACCATGCGCCGGATGCTGTCGGAATTTACGCTGTAATATCCTCCAGAGACTTCCTCGAACACCTGGGCCTGACGTTCGACATCCGAGGTCGCGCCGTAAGCTTTTGCAATATCAAGCGTGATGTCACCGCTTGCCAACGCCTCAAAAACCACTGGTGCGAGCTTGGCGAGCCGCAAACGCCCTTCGACAAAGCGAACGGTCTGACCAAAGCGAATGGCAACATCTTCAACGCTTGCGCCGTCGTTCACAATATCCTGAAACGCTTCGGCTTCATCAGCCGGATTGAGTTTTACGCGCTGGAAATTCTCGGCCAGACTGATTTCCCGGATTTCATGCGCTTCGCCGTTTTTGACCAGACATGTGATCGGCTCGGTCTTCTTAATCGCTTTGTCCTTGGCAAGTGCCTTCAACTGGTTGAGACGGCGGCCACCTGCCGTGACCTCAAATTTGCCGCGCGCAATCGCGTTGACGACCAGATTTTGCAACAATCCTCGCGCAGCAATATCCGCCTTCAGCCATGCATCGGCTGCCGGATCAGTCCGCTTGCGGACATTTTTCTTGGATTCAACGAGTTTGTTGAGTGGAATAGATTTGAACATTTTTAACTCCTGATTGATCGAACTAACGATTTTCGGCGACCATCGCCAAAACCGGGTTCAAAAGAGCCAAGCCTCCTCCCCTCTCATTCTTAGAGATCACGCGTTCGCTTTCTGGTGGTTTGAGATTGAGGGAGAGCGGAAGCGCTTAGGCAGTCAGTTTTTCCAGTATCTGCGCTGCTTCATTGACCGGCACGAATAGACGCGTGCGGTAGCGGATAATCTCGGTGAAACAGCCTTTGGATTTATACCAGACGAGCCGCTCGGCTGAAAAGCCCGTCAGTTCCAGTCGCTGGCTGCCATTGACCAGTGAGCGTTTGGCCATAAGGTCATCATGGCTTTGAACTGAAAACGGCTTGCCGCTTTGCATCACCATTTCTGCAATCCGGGAGGGATTGATAGTCTGGTTCATGTCGAGACCAAAGGCCCGTGCGAGATCAGCCATATCGAGTTCGGAAATTTCGCGGCCAATGATCGAACGCCCGTCGCTCGCTGCAATGCGGGTGACACGAACAAACTCTCCGGGGATTTTATTCCAGACTGGCAGCAGTAATCCGGTGGCGAGATGTACGCGTTCATGGGCCGTTTCCATCGCCGCTTGTTCTTCCTCATCCATCCAGCCTTTTCGGAAGCTTTTGAAATCGACCTGCTCCCAAAGGCTTTCCGATAAGGCTTCGAGTGTCCAATTTACCGATTTTAGCGGCCTGATCAGGCGGCGGCGTTCGATTGTCTCTCCCTCATCGGTGATCATACGCCGGGTCGGAATAGATAAGGCGACACCGCCCGAGCGCGCGTTTTGCAGCAGATGGATATTTGGCAAGCTGAAATCATATAGTTGGTACAGTCGCTTGAAACGGAGCGGTTTAAGCGGGCGCTGTGTTTCCAAGGTCACAAGATGCGTGGTTGCGCCAGAAATACCATCCGTTCGCAGAAGCTTGTCTGACATAATTTCAAATGTATCAACCGCAATGGTTTCAACGCCCATATCCAAAGTTCCCGCTTCACGCGCCGCTTCGACGCGGGCTTCGATCAGCGACAGATATTCATCAAATATTGCATTCTGCAGAGCGATGGGCAGCGCCAATATCCGGTTTAGCCAGCGCTGGATGGTTGGCAGTTTTTCAGCCAGATCACCATCGGGTGTTTCAAGCTTAAGGCCCGTGACATCCTGAAAGCGGTCCAGTGATACGGCATCCAGCTTACCTGCATAGAGCAGGTGGAACCAGCTGGTGAGCGCGTCGCGGGCATATTCGCTTTCAAGATTATCAGCCGGATTGAACAGGTTTTGCCCGCCGGTTTGTCTTTGACCTCGGGTCAATGCGCCAAGACTATCGAGCCGCCGGGCGATGGTGGAGATAAACCGCCGTTCGCCTTTGACATCGGTGGTTACAGGCCGAAATAGCGGCGCGGACGCTTGATTGGTGCGGTTGGTGCGGCCCAAACCCTGTATGGCATTGTCGGCCCGCCAGCCCGGCTCGAGCAAGAAATGCACGCGGCGTTGCTGGTTCTGCACATCAAGATCAGCGTGATAGGACCGGCCTGTCCCGCCTGCATCGGAAAATATAAGCACGCGCTTCTCGCCGTCCATAAAGCTCTGAGCTTCGATTAAATTCGACCGCGCCGTGCGGCGTTCGAGACGTTGACGTCCGTCGCTGCCATTTACAAGCCTGCGGGTCCGGCCCGTCACTTCGGCAACATGATCTGTTCCAAAACGTTCGATTACCGCATCAAGCGCCGCCCAAATGGGCGGAAGCGCGCACAGCTTTTCGATCATCGCGTCTCTTGCCTGAACGGCGCGCGGGCAGAGGACTGGATGGCCTTCCGAAGTGGACATAGGCTCTGATCGCAAGTTGCCGTCATCATCGAGGAACACCTGCATCAAACGGACCGGAAAACTTTTGGCCAGATAATCAATGACATATTCGCGCGGGGACAGGTCGATATCAAGCTGCTCGCGTTCTTCAGCACTGAGATCGGCAAGTCTGCGGTTGAGCATTGCCTCGGCGGTCGAGACAAGCTGCACAACGGCGGAATGTCCCTCTTCCAATGCCTGTTCGATCGCCGGGAGCAGGCTGGGAAGTTTCATCGATAGCAGCAGCTGCGCGAAGAAACGCTGCTTGGTACCCTCGAATATCGAAAGCGCCGCTGCTTTTGCATTTCGGTTAAGCGTATCGCCGCTATCCTCATCAACGATCCGCGTGGCTTCAAGGGCCGCCTCGAGATTCTTGTGAATAATCGCCCAAGCCCCGGCATAACTATCGTAAACCGATATTTGTTCCTTGGTCAGTTCATGTTCGAGAAGCTCATATTCAACGCCCGCGAAGGACAAGGCGCGGGCCAGATAGAGACCTTGGGATTTAAGGTCGCGCACGACCAGTTCCATCGCAGAAATACCGCCCGCTCGGATATCGGTGAGGAACGTGTCATAATTGGGAAAGGCGGTTTCCGGTCCCCACAATCCAAGACGCGCCGCATAACCAAGGTTGGCAATATCAGATGCGCCGGTTGCTGATGCATATAATACTCGCGCGCTGGGCAGAAGATTTTGAAGACGCAGACCTGCAATGCCCTGTTCGGATCCTTTGACTTTGCCGCGGCTTCCCGTTCCCCCCAGCGCACCCGCCATCGCATGAGCTTCATCAAAGGCTATGACGCCATCAAATTCCTGCCCTGCCCATTCCAATATTTGAGCAAGTCTAGTCGTATCCATCCTGCCCGAGCGCAGCGTTGGATAGGTGACAAATAAAATCCCGCCTGACATTGAAATCGGCCTTCCCAGCTTCCAGCTCGAAAGCGACTGGATATCAAGCGGCAAGCCGCCGAGCGCGGACCAGTCCCGGCGGGCGTCCTCAAGCAAGGTCTCGTTTTTGGTAATCCAGATATGACGGCAATGACCCTGCAGCCACCGGTCCATGATGACACTAGCAATCTCTCGGCCCTTCCCCGCGCCAGTTCCATCACCTAGGAAGAAGCCAGTCCGATAACAGAAACCCTCTTCGGACGGTTCCAGCCCAGAGCCTTTGTTGATTGGCCTGTAAGTACCGGGCAAATCGCGGGCGAAGGCGTTTACTGCATAAATAAGCGTTTCGCATTGTGCATCGGAAAGAAGCTGTTTCTCCCGCCAGTCTGCCGGAACCAATGGCTGGTGCTGCGGGACTGGCGCAGCAACAGACCCCATCGCTACCGATTCCACCAGTGGGGTCGGGTGAACGGGAGCATTGGCGATTGATATCCGGCTTGGCCGATAGGCTAGATAAATGCCTTTTTGCTCCGGTGTTGGTGCCGCATCGCCGAGAACTTCAAAGATGAGTTTTTCGGATATTTGCGAGTCTGGAGAGGATTTGGAAACTGGCGCGACAGGGCGTTTCGAACGATCGTTCGATACCAGCGCGAATGGCTTTGCATTGGACCTGGAAGTTTGCGCCGTTGGTTTGGAGGTAGCGCGAGCGGGCAAAGCACAGCAGGCTCTGTACAAACCCTCAAAATCAGCGATGTCGATTGGTGTTACGCATTGCTCGGAAACAAATTTATCGAAGACCACCAGGCGCACGGTGATGCCGGTTCCCCGGCGGGCGAAAGATCGCATGATGCGCGCATCCAAACGCAGAGCGCAGGGAGCAGGATCGTTTTTAGCAAATATGGTCGCGTCAAAGCCTTCGGGCATGATCGCGACAAGCCGTCCGCCTGGCGCCAGACGCCGCCAGGCAGAGCGCAAGTGCCGCAGGGCTGAGCGGTAGTCTTTGCCCCGTTCTGCGCTACGGGCAAATGGCGGGTTCATTATGACAAGATTTGGATTGTGGCGCGGTGGAAGCAGTTCGTCGATCAGCTCGCCATCGTGTGAGGAGAGCGGAGCGCCCGGAAACAGCTCGTTTAGACACGCACCGCGCAGGCCGTCGATCTCATTGAGGATTAGCTTCGCGCCAACAAGATGCGGCCAGATGGCGAGAATTCCCGTTCCCGCGGATGGCTCGAGTACGATATCTTCGGGCTTTGTGCCCGCTGCCAAAGCCATAGCCCAGGCAAGCCGGGCGGGCGTCGAAAATTGCTGGAGGGCAATCTGGTCATCATGGCGGTTATGTTGTGGCGGAAGAACTTGCTCAAGGGCCACGAAGCATTTCTCGGCTTCAGCAAAATCGGATTTGAGGGAAATACTAAGATGCTCGCGAAGCCATAGCAGCTCAGCCAACTCGATGGCACAGCCGGACATTTTTACCGACCAACCATCTGTCGCGTCGCTGCTTCCGGTGAAGGTCTTGAATATGGCATTAATGTCTTTTCGTGTGACTTGGGAACTTGTCTCTAGACGACCTGCTATTTCGTGAGCGGCTTTGATTATTATTTCGCTGGCCAGATCCTGTGTATCGTCAAGTTGCAACTGTGCGTTTTGTAGAGTCATGATGGTTTTCCTCCGTTAGGCACGGACAGACCTCAGACGGCCTTCTCGTGCACAAACAGCGAAAAGCCCCCTTTCCTCTGGATCACAGGTGGACCGGGTTAGGTGGAAGCTGCGTTTGCTCGAAACAACTCATTATTCCAGTCATCGCCGCGCCGGCTAGGCCGGCGCGCTATAATGGACCGGCCGGGCATCTGAAAATGTTCACGGGCCTTGGCTTCGGCAAGGTCGCCGCCAGCGTCATGATCCACGAAGAGATAAAGCTGCTTCACGCTTTCCGGGATGGTAACGATCCCAAAGCGCTCATTGCCCAATGTTGCCCAGGTCGGGATGCCGGTCAGCTGCGTCGCGGACATGGCGCTTTCTGTGCCTTCTGCCAATCCCAGAACACCATCTTTGGGTGGAAAAAGGCGCACAGCCCCGGTCCCGAGGGATCCGAGTGCGCGTTTGGGTTTTATGAAATCAGACTGGCCTGAACCATCGGGAAGCAGGAATGTACGGTGAATGGCCATAATATGCGCATCGGTGCGCACCGATGCCAGCATCGCTGGTAGAAAGCGGACATGGCTCTTGGGACCAAGCGGCGTGCGTTCGAGGAAGCGCAATTCTGGAGAAGTAATACTAATCAGGCGCTTTTTGAGATAAGTCCGGGCAATAGTTCCTTGCAGGCGCTGAGCCTGCCGCCAGAGTCGCTGTGCATTGGCGCTCGGCTTTATCTCTTTGGGACTTGTTGCGGGAATTGGAATGGAGCTTCCGCTGAACAGACTGCGCGCGGGCACACCTTGGCGCTCAAAACCCGCAAGCACCTCTTTCTGCGGACACCCCGCAAAACAGTGAAAGAGAATCGCGTTTCGGCCGATACTGACACCAAGCGACGGCGTATTATCATCATGTGCCGGGCAGCAGCACATTCCTTTGTCATTTTTCCAATAGCCTGAAAATTTTTCACAAATCTGTCTGGCAGTATTCTCGAGGGATGATGTGGGATTAGTCAGGACGTTACGGGACATCGAGGAGTTCCTTGCATCTGCGCCAGTTCTCCCCTTCCCGGCAGCCTCCCCTCTTCAACACGTAAGAAAACACTTTCCTACAGCTATATGTTCTATTTATGTTCTCATCCGATTCGATACAAGATGGAGATGAATTTTGGCAAAGAAGCTATCAATGGGACTGCTTACAATAGCGATGTGTTCAAGCGTGACATGGGCGCAGGATGTGAGTTTACAAGAAAGCAATGCCCCCACTGAACGGGAAGCTCTGGATCAACACGCAAGTGAAAAACCCACGTTTCGGTTGTTCCAGCATGGAATTTGGCAACCGGAAAATCAGCTAAAGCCCGTGACTGGAGCACCGACAAATCATGAAGGTACTAAAACCAATCTACAACCAAGAAAGCTTACAGGACTAAGCCGATCAGCCTCGTCAAGGCGGTTTATTTACCTAACCTCCATCCGGGCAGCCGAAAAAAAACACGCCCTACCCTTTGGGTTGCTCGACGCTCTAATTTGGCAGGAATCGCGGTACAATCCTATGGCTGTTAGTTCTGCTGGTGCTGGCGGTCTTACGCAGTTGATGCCTGGAACCGCATTAGACCTTGGGGTTGAGAACCGGTTCGATCCTTCCGCCAATATTGACGGGGGAGCACGGTATCTCAAGCAAATGCTGGATAAGTTTGGGGGGATTCACCTAGCGCTGGCGGCATATAATGCCGGACCTAACGCCGTGCTGAAAGCCAATGGCATTCCCCGATACCAGGAAACACGGAATTACGTAAAGAAGGTCCTTGCGCGCTGGACAGAATCGGGGCTGTAGGACAGAGAACACTTGATCATGAACCATTCAAACTCAAACCGCCTTCGGCTAACCGGTAAACTCATCAAAGGCGAACGCCACTATTTGCTTCAATGCGCAGATGAAAATGTTTGGCGGTTAAACTTTTTGGACGTGAAAACCCCAAAGGACGGCACCCAAGTGATCATTGAAGGCGTTCAATCCGGTGTTGACGGGATTGAAGTGGACTGGATTGGTGTCAAAAATTGAATAATTGAATTTGCTAATCAAGCAGTTCAACAGCTTTTCTCTTATGCTCGGGAGCAAGATGCGCATAGCGCAAAGTCATTTCGTAATCGCTATGACCCAACAGCTCTCTGATAGCGTTCAAATCCACTCCCGCCATAGCCAAGCGGGACGCAAAATGATGCCGCATGTCATGCCAACGAAAATTGACAATTCCCGCTTGTTCTAAGATTGCTGTCCACGATTTTTTCACATTGTTAAAACGCATTCCATCAGCATTTTGAAATACCCTGCCCGATGATTTTGCGCATTGTTTCTGCCAACGGCCAAGAACTTCCAAGCAAGTGCGGTTCATGGGAATATGTCTCGTTTTTCCTGACTTCGCCGTTTCACCAACAACAGCAATTGATCTCACGGTAAAATCGACATGCTGCCACTTAAGATCGAATACCTCCCCTCGCCGCATACCGGTGTGCAGCGAAAGTATGATCATTGGCTTGAGGTGATCTGTGAACGCGCACTTCTTAAAGTCAGGAAGTCGGCGATAGCCGCGTTCACTTCGCCACCGGTTTGCACTGTCCCGTTCACCGCACCTGCGTTCCTCGCGGCGATCTAACGATTCGAGCAGCAACTTCAGTTCTTCATCATTGAGATAGCGAACACGCGGCCTGGTATCCTCTCTTGCCTTCTTCACTTTGGCGATTGGATTTTGTTCAATGATCTCAAAATCGACAGCTCGGTTAAAGACTGCTTTTATGGATGCGATGTCGCGATTGGTGGTTGTTGTTTTGTTTCCCACAGCAATTCGGCTAGCTCTCCACCGCTCCAGATCAATAACATTGATATCATCCATTTTACTTTTCAGAAAATCTTTGAACACGGTTCGGATCCGCTTGATATTTTGCTCATGTGCCTTTTGATGAGATTGAGCCCAAGGTTGGAAAAATAGATCGATAAACTCACCGAGCGTGATTGCTCTGGCGTTTGATTTTTTCTCATCCATCGGATCAATACCGGAATGATACTGAGAAATGATTCGTTTAGCCTGATTTCTTGCTTGTCCAACGGCCATGGAGTCTGCGCGTCCTAGCCGCCAGCGCTTGCCGCGATCATATTCGCAGTAGAATGATTTTACGCCCGAAGGTTGCACCCGAACCAGAAAACCATTCAAACGGCTATCTCTAATTTCATAAGGTCTTTTAGCCAATTTGGCACGGTCTATGACAGCCTGTGTAAGTGCAGTTTGCACGGCCATTTCCTTTCTATCTCAACACACGCACTTTTTCTGTAAGTGCAATGTAAGTGCAAAATGATGAAATCTACCGGGATCAATGAGTACAAAACGGGAACGTCAAAATCAAGCTATCTTTTTGATTTTATTGCAATTATAGTCCCAAATCATACCAAACCGTCCCAGTAAATATCACGCATTTATCATCTGGGGGTGTGGGGGTCGGAGGTTCGAATCCTCTCGTCCCGACCAATTTTCGGCCACTTCTCAAAATGCTGGATTCACATATCATCGCTGTAAGTACAGTTTCTCTGTTTTGTTCTCACTACAGATCGGCAACTGCAGAGTGGAATCGCAAACAGTCAGATGCTTCAAACTGATAGGTTCAGCGGATCACGCTTTGCCTGCGGTCGTAATTTGCCTAATTTTCCTGTTCCAACTATTGCCCCGCCTTCGTTTGGCAATGTTTAAACATCCTAGATGCAATTGTACTTAAGATAACTGTCTTTGCGCGCCAATGATATGA
>Ga0316204_10001655_pt1 | contig 57469 bp, 64 predicted proteins | sample 6monrhotite_MG_2_FD_205661 | JGI IMG/M metagenome (GOLD analysis project Ga0316204, IMG submission 205661) | Microbial mat bacterial communities from mineral coupon in-situ incubated in ocean water Damariscotta River, Maine, United States -... | ecosystem: Environmental > Aquatic > Marine >...
GCACGCGGCACGCGCAATCTTCTTGAAGACCAAGGCCCGCAGGCCGTTGCCGACTGGATGAAGGCACAAAAGCAGCTTTTGATCACCGACACCACTATGCGCGACGGTCACCAATCGTTGCTGGCAATGCGTATGCGCTCGATCGATATGATCCAAGCCGCCCCCGCCTATGCCGCCAACCTGCCGCAACTGTTCAGCGTCGAATGCTGGGGCGGCGCGACCTTTGATGTGGCCTATCGCTTCTTGCAGGAATGCCCGTGGCAACGCCTGCGCGATCTGCGTGCCGCGATGCCAAACCTAATGACGCAAATGCTTCTGCGCGCCAGCAACGGCGTTGGCTATACCAACTATCCTGACAACGTGGTCCAGGCTTTTGTGAAGCAGGCCGCTGAAACGGGGATCGATGTGTTTCGCGTATTCGACAGCCTCAACTGGGTGGAAAACATGCGCGTCGCGATGGACGCCGTGGTTGACGCCAACAAGGTGTGCGAAGGCACGATCTGCTATACGGGCGATATCCTCAACCCTGATCGCGCCAAGTATGATCTGAAATACTATGTCGGCATGGCCAAACAGCTTGAGTCCGCCGGAGCCCACGTTCTAGGCTTGAAAGACATGGCCGGCCTGCTGAAACCCGCCGCCGCGCGTGTGTTGATCAAAGCCCTAAAGGATGAGGTCGACTTGCCAATCCACTTCCACACACACGACACGGCAGGCATCGCTTCCGGCACCATTCTGGCCGCCTCAGAAGCGGGTGTGGACGCGGTTGATTGTGCGATGGACAGCTTCTCGGGCAATACGTCCCAAGCGACCCTTGGCACGGTGGTTGAGGCGCTTGGGTTCACCGACCGCGACACTGGTCTCGACATCGGGGCCATTCGCGAGGTTTCGAATTACTTTGAGGCCGTGCGCGGCCAATACGCCGCCTTTGAAAGCGGCCTACAGGCCCCCGCATCCGAGGTTTACCTACACGAGATGCCCGGCGGCCAGTTCACCAACCTTAAGGCACAGGCCCGCAGCCTTGGTCTTGAAGAACGCTGGCACGAGGTCGCGCAATCTTACGCTGACGTGAACCAGATGTTCGGCGATATCGTCAAGGTCACGCCATCGTCCAAGGTAGTCGGTGACATGGCGCTGATGATGGTCAGCCAAAACCTGACCCGCGCCGATGTCGAAGACCCCAACCGCGAGGTCAGCTTCCCCGATTCTGTGATCGACATGATGCGCGGCAATCTGGGCCAACCCCCAGGTGGCTTTCCGACGGCGATCATCAACAAAGTGCTCAAGGATGAAGCGCCAAACCTCGAACGTCCGGGCGCGCATTTGCCCCCCGTCGATCTCGAAGACATTCGCGCCGAGCTTTCAAAGCTACTTGAAGGGTTCAAGGTCGATGACGAAGACCTTAACGGCTATCTGATGTACCCAAAAGTCTTCCTTGATTACATGGGCCGCCATCGTGTGTACGGACCCGTCAGGTCGCTACCGACGCGCACGTTCTTCTATGGCATGCAACCGGGCGAAGAAATCACAGCCGAGATTGATCCCGGCAAAACGCTTGAGATCCGTCTGCAAGCCGTGGGCGAGACTGATGAAAAGGGCGAGGTTAAGGTGTTCTTTGAACTCAACGGTCAGCCGCGTGCTATTCGCGTGCCAAACCGCAAGATCAAAGCCACAACCGCCGCGCGTCCAAAGGCGGACGTTACCAACGCCAACCACATCGGCGCGCCCATGCCGGGCGTTGTAGCCTCGGTTGCGACTCAGGCAGGTCAAAAGGTTGCCGAGGGCGATCTGTTGTTGACAATAGAAGCCATGAAAATGGAAACCGGACTTCATGCGGAACGCGACGCCGTTATCAAGGCCGTCCATGTACAGGCAGGCGGTCAAATCGACGCCAAAGACCTGCTGATCGAGCTTGAATAAACCAAACGGTCGCATTTCATTTACGGGCGTCCAATGTGACGTCCGTAATTTCGTTTGACCCCCAAAAAACGGTGGCGGACCCGCCAATATTCCGCTTTCCTTACCCCATCAGGTAAGGAGCAGAATCAATGACAGATTTCGCGCATAAAGTGCTGGTGATGACCGATACTCACATCACCAAAGAGGGCCGTAAAATCATAGGTCTCGATCCGATGGTGCGGTTTAAGGCGGCTTTGGATCACGCGATTTCACACCACCCAGACGCGGCTTGTTTGGTCATCACAGGCGATCTTACCCACCACGGTATCAAAGATCAGTATCAACGCCTCAAGGCTGTCCTCGACGAGGTGCCAATCCCTGTGCACCTGACCTTGGGCAATCACGACTTTCGCGCGCAATTCTTGGCGACTTTCCCCGACGCCGCTGTTGATCCCAACGGCTTTGTCCAGTCCGTCGTCGATGTGGGGGATCACCGTTTGATCCTTCTGGACACCCACGACCCGACTGTTCAACCCCACCACGGCGGCAACATCTGCGACTTGCGTCTGAACTGGTTAAAAGCGCAGCTTGAAGGCCAGCCGAAAGGATCTTGCGTGTTGATGATGCACCACCCACCGTTTGAGACCGGCTTTCCGGGCATGGACGCAATCGGCCTTTCAAACCGAGACGCCCTGAACAAAATCATCGCCGACAGCCCCGCGGTCGCGATGTCGATCTCGGGGCATGTTCACCGCATCATTTGGGGTATCGCTGGCGGAAAACCGTCTGCCAATCTCAAAAGCACGTGTCACCAAATGCCGTTGGAACTGAAGGACGACGATTCAAGTGTCGCTATTGATGAACCGGGATCATACGCCATTCTTTTGCTTGGCAAGGACGGCGTGGTTTTGACCAACGAAGACGTTGGTTTGGACAGTTACGTGGCCAAAGACCCCGATAGCTCTTAATCAGATTGCAATCTTGGGGCGGGTACGGATCAGGTATTCGGCAACGATCAGGTTTGGAATCCAGCACGTATAGGCCAACCAGACGGATGACTGTTCGTAGGGCAATCCGGCGATCTCAAACCCGACAAGTTGAAGGCGCAAAGTTACCGCTGAAAACGTCAACGCAAATGAGCGTAGTATCCAGATGCGGTGTTCAACAAAGCGGCTATTTACGGCCATCCAGATCGCTAGCGCGGTCGTTCCTAGCCACAAAACGCCAAGGGCCGAAAATCCAACCTGCGCCCAAAACCCGCCTATGGCATTCAGCGCAATTCCCATGGCACCAATGCCACCAACCAGCACCGCGACACCGTAAATCCGGCCCATCCATCGATGAAGCGCGCGTTTGTTGCGCCGAAAACGCGGCATGACCTGAAACGCCCCAAGCGCAAGCGCTACAGGTGCCGCCGACACATGCATCAACAGCATCAATCTACGGTCATAGGCATGCTCGACCATGACCTGAAAGGCTGTTTCCAATCCCATAAAAACGAACCGGAAGCTTGCCAAACTGACGAACAGGCCCAAAAAAGCAGCAATCCCTAGAAACCATTTCGATGTCATGACTCACCTCTTACTTGACACTGTCAAGATAGCTTCCAGCTTGACAGTGTCAAGTAATTCTTCAAAGTGATCGCATGACACCACCAGACACCAGGAAACCACGCCGCCACGGCAACCTTCGCGAAGCCCTCATCGATGCTGGCATCGACCTTCTCGATCAGGGCGGGTTACCGGCGCTAACCCTTCGCAAGTGCGCGGCCAAGGCGGGGGTCTCGCACGCTGCACCCGCGCATCATTTTGACGGATTGGATGGCTTGATTCTGGCTATCGCAACGCGGGGATTTACGCAGTTCACCGCTTACATGCGCACCCACCGCGAAAACGCCGGTGACACGGACGCCGCGAAACTTCGGGCGATTCTTGACGGCTACATTAAGTTCACCGCAGACCACCCTGCCCTTTTCACGCTGATGTTTGGGGCCCGCATAGATATTGCGCCTGATCCAGATCTGTCACAAGCTGCGGGCGACGCGTACCAAACCCTCGCTGAGACTTGCGCGCCGTTTTCGACGGACCGTGATGGCAATTCACGATCGCTGGAAATCTTGGTGTGGTCGATGTGCCATGGCTTTGCGAGCCTTAGACTTGTCGGCCAAGGCACGCCCGAGGGGCCACTAAGTGACGTCTCATTCTCTGATGTTTTGCGCCGCCTGCCCGACATTGTCGGTCTCGGTCTGGATGATTGAAACAAAAGGGGATCGCCTATGTCAAAGCTAAGCGACTACACTGCGGCATCCGGGCGACTTGAACCGGTTTGGACGCCGTAATCTATGCGCATCACTACGAAGAACCCGTCATTTTCGTACGCGAAGACTGGGCCAGCCGCGCCGCCTATGACCCCGCCAGCAACAATCCCAATCGCTGGTGGAACACTGGGCGGGGCTTACCCAATAAGCTCGACTAGCCAACCGCCCCGTCGCGGTAAGGCCACAGCGCCGCCAGCGCCACGTCGTGAACCGGTGTCGCGATCCCATGTTCTCGCGCTTTGCGGGTAATTTCGCCAGAAAACCAATCCAACTCAAGCTTTCGCCCACTCAGAATGTCCGTGCACATCGACGCTCTGACTTGGCCGTTGATGGTTTGATAAAAGGCAAATTGATCCTCGCTCAGGGTCTTGGGCAAATCGGGTCTAATGGCGCGTGCCACCAAAGCCGCTTCAGCAAGCGCGCGCCGCATAAGATCAAGCGTTTGGGGCACCTGATTGATCTCTCCAAAGGTCAAACGCGTCAGAGACGACACGGCAGACGTTGCGGACAACATGACAAATTTTCTCCAAAGGGCCAGTTCGATGTCGTCAACACGCTCGGGCCGCGTGCCTGCAGCGGTCAAAGCGTCAAACAGCCGGTTCTGATGGGCCAAGCCGGCTGACGATAACGCCCCGAACGACAAGGTATCCTTGGTGTCGGTATGTTTGATGTGCCCCGGGGCCGAGATGTAGCCCGGAATCCAAGCCGCCCCGCCCAACACACGATCCGCCCCGATTGTATCGGCCACCACGTCGGGTGCGGTTATGCCGTTCTGAAACGTTGCTGCAAAACTGTCTTGTCCAATCATCGGCAGCGCCTGTTGGACAGCCGCGGCCAGATCGTAGTTTTTGACGAAGAACAGAACGCAATCGACCGTGCCAACGGTGCTTGGATCGTTGGTGGCTAGAATATCTGTCAAATGCGCGTTGCCGTTTGGACTATCGACATAAAGCCCGCCGTTGCGGATGGCGTCCAAATGCGCGCCTCGTGCTATCAAGATCACGTCCTGACCTGCCTGATGCAGCCGTGCGCCGAAATATCCGCCGAGCGCCCCAGCCCCCATGATCGCAATCCGCATTTTTTGACCTTCCTTGTAAGAAAACCGCTATTCCCCAAGTCTACACAAAGTAATTTTAGCCGACAGGCAAATTTCCTCTTGCGCCCCGTGTCTTGTCTTTATAAATCCCACACACCCAATGAATGCGGGCGTAGCTCAGGGGTAGAGCGCAACCTTGCCAAGGTTGATGTCGAGAGTTCGAATCTCTTCGCCCGCTCCATTGGTGTATTTGTCTGGCAGCGCGGGCGTAGCTCAGGGGTAGAGCGCAACCTTGCCAAGGTTGATGTCGAGAGTTCGAATCTCTTCGCCCGCTCCAGGCATATACAGGCCTATATATGAACGACGCGGCCACAGTGCCGCGTTTTCTTTTTCTGATCCCTTGGACATATGTGTTCTCGCGCCTATAAGGGCGGCGAATATTGTGAAGGATCAGGGACATGCGCACCGCAACCGTCACCCGCAAAACCGCCGAGACCAGCATTTCAGTTGAGATCAACCTCGACGGAACCGGCCGTTACGACAACCAGACTGGCGTCGGGTTTTTTGACCATATGCTTGATCAATTGTCGCGCCATTCGCTGATCGATTTTACCATCCGCGCCGAGGGCGATTTGCACATCGACGACCATCACTCGGTCGAAGACACGGGCATCGCGCTTGGGCAGGCTTTGGTTGCAGCTTTGGGTGACAAAAAGGGCATCCGTCGGTATGGCGAGTGTCATTTGGCGATGGACGATGCGCAGGTTCGGTGTGCCTTGGATCTATCGGCAAGGCCGTTTCTGATTTGCAATCTTGAGATCCCGACGCAAAAAATCGGCGCTTTTGATACGGAATTGGTGCGGGAATTTTTTCAGGCCCTATCGACGCATGGCGGGATCACGTTGCACATCGACAAGGTGCATGGGTTCAACAGCCACCACATCGTTGAGGCGGCTTTTAAGTCGGTTGCGCGCGCTTTGCGGTTTGCAGTTGAGACCGACCCTCGCAAGGCGGATGCGATCCCGTCGACCAAGGGCGCGCTTTAAGGGTCGAAGGGCCTTTGGCCCTCCGATTGGGCGGGGGCCAGCCCCCGCACCCCCGCGGTATTTTTGGCAAGATAAAGTAGGTAGGTCATGCTAACGGCGATTATCGATTACGAAAGCGGCAACCTGCATTCCGCAGAGAAAGCCTTTCAACGTATGGCGATTGAGGTCGATGCGGGGTCTGTGGTTGTGACGTCCGACGCAGATGTCATAGCTAAGGCCGATCGGATTGTGTTGCCAGGGGATGGGGCATTTCCGGCCTGTGTTGAGGCCTTGAAGGGCCACAGGGGAATTTTTGATGCTATGACCGAGGCTGTGATCCGCAAGGGGCGTCCGTTTTTGGGAATTTGCGTCGGGATGCAGTTGTTGGCGACACGGGGGCATGAGTATCGCTTGGTTGACGGCTTGGGCTGGATTGGCGGCGATGTTGAGAAGATTGAACCCGCTGACAAGGCGTTGAAGGTACCGCATATGGGTTGGAATGATTTGGTGGTTGATCAGCCTCATCCGGTGCTTGAGGGGCTGGAAAACGGCCAGCACGCCTATTTCGTGCACTCGTATCAGTTTCACGTTGCTGACGATGACACGCTATTGGCGCATGTCGATTATGGCGGGCCGGTGACCGCCATCGTTGGGCGCGACAATATGGTGGGCATGCAGTTTCACCCAGAAAAAAGCCAATCAACCGGCTTGCGGCTGATTGGCAATTTTTTGAAGTGGTCTGTTTAAGGGGCGTTACTGGACCCGCGTCCAGGTGCCTCCGTCTCGGCAAACGACGAGGACGCAGCCCGAAACTTTGAGCGTGTCTCCGTCAAGCGCGAGCTTGGATTTGTAGGTTTTATCCCGATCGGGTGACCAGATTTTGCCGCCCGCGTATTTGCCATTTCCCTTTGCCTGCATGTCCCAAACGATGTGCCTGCCGATGTTGGCGCTTTCCATTGGGTTGCCGTTGGCATCGAAGGATTTGATCAGCGTTCCACAGATCAGATCGCCGCAGGCGTCTACCTCGACGTATCCTGAGTTTCCGTTGTCATCCGTTGGTGTCTGCCAGATGCCGTAAATCGGGTCAGCCAGTGCATGCGTTGCGAACAAAACCAGTGACGCCGCCGTTAAAAGTGCCTTTTTCATGGAAAATCCCTCCGTTTCAGTGAAAGTGTTCCTTCAAAGACGATTCTGTGCAAGCCCTGACCTTGGGTCGCGTTGCATTCCATGTGTCTGCGTGCATAACGGCGGCACGCAATTTGAAAGGCCGCGCCATGATCCTCTATCCTGCAATCGACCTGAAAGACGGCAATGCCGTGCGCCTTGTGCATGGGGACATGGATCAGGAAACCGTATTCAATGAGAACCCCGCGGCGCAAGCGTTAGAGTTTGTGAAAGCAGGCTGCGAATGGCTGCATCTGGTCGACCTGAACGGCGCTTTTGCCGGTGAGCCTGTGAATTCAGCGCCGGTTGAGGCGATCCTTCAACAGTGCAACGTGCCTGCTCAGCTCGGCGGCGGTATCCGCGATCTGGCAACGATTGAGCGCTGGATTGACAAGGGTCTGGCCCGCGTTATCCTCGGCACCGTGGCGGTTGAGAACCCCGATCTGGTGCGCGAAGCAGCGCGCGAGTTCCCCGGCAAGGTTGCCGTTGGCATCGACGCCCGCAATGGCCGCGTAGCCACCAAAGGCTGGGCCGAGGAAACCGACGTTATGGTCACAGATCTGGCACGGTCGTTCGAGGACGCAGGCGTCGCGGCCATCATCTACACCGACATCAACCGCGATGGTGCGATGCAGGGCCCGAATATTGAGGCAACTGCGGCTTTGGCGCGCGCCGTGTCCATTCCGGTGATCGCCTCGGGCGGGGTTTCCTCACTTGCCGACCTGATCGCACTGCGTGATTGTGGAGCCGAGTTAAACGGCGCCATCTCGGGCCGCGCGCTGTACGACGGGGCGATTAATTTTAGCGAAGCGTTGGGGGCTTTGAAAGAGCAATGAGCTATTACGTCTATGAAAACTGGACTCACGAAAGAGCGCGAGGGCACACTGGCGAATGTAGTTACTGCAATCACGGGCAAGGAACCCAAGCCTCCCACTCTGGTAAAAATGATACTTGGCACGAGTGTGGCACAAAAGATTTGGCCCTCGAAAAGCTTCAACTCCTGCGTAATAAAGGTTGGGAAGATGTGCGATGGTGCGCAAGGTGTGATTGAGGAACCAAAATGCTGAAAACCCGCATCATTCCCTGCCTTGACGTCGCCGATGGCCGTGTGGTCAAGGGCGTGAACTTCGTTGACCTGATCGACGCCGGTGATCCGGTCGAGGCCGCCAAGGCCTATGACGCCGCCGGTGCGGACGAACTCTGCTTTCTTGACATCCACGCCACCCATGAAAACCGTGGCACGATGTTCGATCTGGTGCGCCGCACGGCCGAGCAATGCTATATCCCGCTGACCGTGGGCGGCGGTGTGCGCACCCCCCAGGATGTTCGCAATCTTCTGCTGGCGGGGGCCGACAAGGTCAGCTTCAATTCCGCCGCCGTGGCCGACCCCGACGTGATCGCCCGCGCCGCCGATCAATTCGGCAGCCAGTGCATCGTCTGCGCCATCGACGCCAAAACCGTCGCCGCCGGCCGCTGGGAAATCTTCACCCACGGCGGCCGCAAACCTACCGGCATCGACGCGGTTGCATTCGCCAAAACCGTCGCCGCCAAAGGCGCGGGCGAAATCCTGCTGACCTCGATGGACCGTGACGGCACCCGCGCCGGCTTCAACCTGCCACTGACCAGGGCCATCTCGGACGCGGTCAACATCCCCGTCATCGCCTCGGGCGGTGTCGGCACGCTTGACCACCTGGTCGACGGCGTCACCAAAGGCGGGGCCTCTGCCGTGCTTGCGGCCTCGATCTTCCACTTTGGCGATTTCACCATCCGCGAAGCCAAAGAACACATGGCCGCCGCAGGCATTGAGATGAGGCTTGAAAATGCATACGCTTGATAAACTCGCCCAAACGATCGCAAACCGCGCGGGCGCTGACCCGGCCTCGAGCTGGACCGCCAAATTGCTTGCCAAAGGTCCCGAGAAATGCGCCGAAAAGTTCGGGGAAGAAGCGGTCGAGGCGATCATCGAGGCCATAAAAGACGACAAGCCTAAGCTTACGACTGAAGCGGCGGATGTCCTATTTCACCTGCTAGTGATGCTGCAATCGCGCGACGTGGCCTTTCAAGACGTCCTCAAAGAACTTGAGCGTCGCGAAGGCACCTCGGGCATCGCCGAAAGGGCCGCGCGCTAGCCAAGCGATTGCCTGCCGCTTAGATTTACATCTGGCAGGTCATATTCATCCGCATCTCTGATCTAAAACGTGGCGGGCCCACCGATCTTCGCAATTCATCGCCGCAAGCGGGGCAAATCCCGCACAAAAAGGCCTTTAAAACTTGCCTCATCCCCTAAGCTTCATCGCTTTCGCTCGCCGTAAGATGTTTAGAATTGATGTGACGTCACATGCGGTTTTCAGCCAAAGGCCTTAACGCCGCGTTGCCCAACCGTCCCACCTGAGCAGCTTTATCTTGCCCTAAATACCTTGGGGGTGAATTGGCCTATGGCCAAGAGGGGGCAAAGCCCCCAAAATAAAAACGGCCGCCGATCCAGAAGGGATCAGCGACCGCCAAAGTTAGTCTAGGCTTAATGCCGAGGGTTTACTTGACAGTAATCGTGATGACATCGGACATAACCGGTGCCGAATGTGGAACGTGCGACATATCACCAAGCACCAACTGAAGCGTGTGAACGCCAGGCGCTAGATCCAAGACAACCTCAGTCTGACCGCCACCAAAGTGCTTGTGATTGTCGTCGGCAGGCAATCCATAGTCGAACTCATACGGTCCGTCTTCGCCCTGACCTAGCGGTGGGCGGTCGATCAACAGGTGATGGTGGCCTGTGAATTCCTTTTCCGTTCCAGCCGGGGCAACACCCATTCCAGAAAGACCAAAGACGACAAGAACCGGACCCATCACCTCGGCCCCGTCTTCAAGATTTACAAAGTACACTTGGGCGCCGTCACGGGACGGTGCGCCCTGTCCGAACGCTGGTCCAGTCAGCGCCATTGTGACAATCGCCAGAACCGATAGAATTTTCATTTTCATTTTGGATAACCTCTCCTAGGATTATGCGAGGCAGCGCATTTTCTTGCGGTGCCAATTGAAAACACTGGGGGCCGAAAATTATTCGTTTTCGAGGTCAAAATAATTCAGAAAAGGAAGTGCGCGACGGCTTGGGCGCGATTTTTCCGCGACTCTGGCGTTATGCCCTCATTCTTACATCGAACAAAGACGCCGCCTACGATCTCGCACAGGCGACCTGTTTACGGGCGCTTGAAAAGCACGACAAATTTGAAAGCGGCACGCATCTGGATCGTTGGTTGTTTCGCATTGCCCATCGCATCTGGTTGAACGAATTGCGCGCAACCGCTGTGCGCCGAGGAGGTGGGCTGCAACCAGTCGAAGACATTGACATCCCCGACAATAAATTGCCCGCCGAAACGAATTATTTCGTCCAAGAGGTGTTATCCACTGTGTACAAACTGCCCGAAGCGCAGCGCGCGTGCGTTTTGTTGGTCTATGTCGAAGGATTCAAATATGCCGAGGCGGCAGAAATTCTCAACGTTCCTGTGGGCACAATCATGAGCCGGCTTTCAGCCGCTCGCAAAACGCTGGCCAGGCGGCTGAGCGATGAAGGCGCAAAAACAGGATGACTGAAACCTCAATTTATGATGACGAAATCCTGACCGCCTTTCTCGACAATGAGGTGGACGCCGAAACAAAAGCCGCCATTGAAACCGCGCTTAAGAGCGATGCTTCACTGAAGGATCGCTTGGCCTCGCTTGAGTTTCCAATCAAGTCGCTCAATATCGCCGCGTCAAACCTGCTTGACGCAGCCCCTGCAGCACCGGATTTTGGCCAAACCGTCAAGCAACCCCGCCGCTTTCGGCCGCAATTGGTAGCTTGGGTCGCCTGTTTGGTCTTTGGGGTTGCCATTGGCACCTCGTGGATCGCGTTACGGCCGCATCAACCCAACGGGTGGCGTGACTATGTTGCGGCCTATCAAGCCCTCTACGTGAACGAAACGCTGGCATCTGTCGCAACTACACCCGAAGCCGCAAGTGCAAACCTGACCTCGCTCGGGGCGACGTTAGGTCTCGATCTCAGTGGGGCGCAATTTGATCCCGGTCTGCGCTTCAAACGGGGCCAGATCCTTGGGTTTCAAGGCAAAGCTCTTGTTCAGTTGGCCTATCTCAACGCCTTGGGCGAACCGGTCGCTTTGTGCATAATCCGCGGTGAAGACGCGGGCTTAGAAGGTATCTCTGTTACCACATTGGAAGGCATGGCAGCTGCGTTTTGGGAACGCGACGGGTTTGCCTATCTTCTGATAGGTGGCACGGACGAGGCGTTCATCGCGTCAACTGCTGAAAGCATGGCCAAACGTCTGTAGTTTAGTCTCGCCTAAACACCCACAATTCTTGATCCTTTGGAATGCACGGCGTGTTGATGGTCAGCAGGCCTTGACATGATACCTTTTGGTATTGCATACATATGACACCAAAAGGTATCATGTCTAAACGTTCATCCCAAAAGGAGAACCACAATGAAAATTGAGACCCAAGGCGCTTTTCGCGCCCTAGCCGATCCGACCCGCCGCGCAATCCTTATGCACCTTAGCGACACCGATATGACCATCGCTGAAGTGTCTGACAGATTTGAGATGACGCGAGGCGCGATCAAAAAGCACCTGACCATTCTCGAAGAAGGGCGTCTGATCTCGGTCCACGCCAAGGGCCGAGAGCGTATCAACAGGCTTGAACCTGCCGCGCTAAAGTCAGCCGCCGAATGGCTCAATCACTTCAGCCGCTTCTGGGACACCAAATTGGGCACCCTTGCCGACGCCATTGAAAAACACAACGCAACCCAAAAGAAAGACACCACATGACCGATACCGTCATTTCCAAATCAATCATCCTCAAAGCCCCACGCGAAACCGTTTGGGCGTTTCTGACCGAAAAAGACAAACTTGCCGAATGGTTCCACGAAGCCGAGGCTGACTTGGCCGATCAAAAGCCCTACACCCTGATCAGCCGCGGAGCAGACAATTCGACCACCAAAATGTGCTGGGGAGAGGTGCTCGAAATGACCAAGCCATCAACGCTCGCCTATACTTTCACCGTCAAACCCCTTGGCGGGGCGATGACCACAGTGTCTTGGACACTCGAAGACGTCCACGGCGGCACGAGGCTTTCCCTATCGCATTCAGGCATTGATCAGGCCGCAGGCGAAGCAGCGATGGGATTGTTGCTGGCGCTCGATAGTGGTTGGGACAAACATCTGCTGAGCATGAGAGCCCTAAACGCCTAACGCGTGATCGAAACAAAAGCGTGGTGGCATTCGACAAACGCGGGTGCCACCTCGAACCAAACCATTCCGCTCACCGGCGCGTCAAAGCTTTGACGATATGATGCCGGTGTTAAATCCACCCATGCGCAACTCTCCGAAAAGCCGCTGGTATTCGATCTTGGGGCAGCGGTTCTGGATCACCGTGACGCCGCGCGCCTCGGCCAAAGTTGCGGCATCTGCGTGCTCAACTCCGATCTGCATCCAAATTGTTTGAAGGTCAGGGAAGGTCGCCAATGCCTCGTCCACGATGGGTGGAACGGCCTCGGAGCGCCGGAAGATATCAACCATGTCGACGCCACCCTCAAGTTCCGAAAGACTACTGCGCACGGTCTGACCAAACAGCATTTTGCCCGCGTGTCCGGGGTTCACGGGGATGACCTGATATCCCTTCAACGACAAATAGCGTGCCACGAAATAACTGGGGCGCACCGCATTCATCGACACGCCGACGATGGCAATACGTTTGGCCCGTTTGAGGACCGTTTTCAGATGATCATCACTGTACTCAAAGCTCATATCGCGACCCTAGCCAAACCGCTTTGGGGCGCAAGAAAAAAGCGCCCAAGGAGACCTTGGGCGCCAGTGCGGAACGAGGGACAGTAGAATGGACACGAAGGTTCCAGCGTCGTGTCACTGGTATTTAAGATAGGGAAGGTTTCGAAAGTTTAAAGACCAGGTCATGAAAACGTGACTAAACGCGATCTAGTCGAAAATATCCTCTAGAAGATCGAAAGCTTCCGCAAACAGGCTTTTACGCTTTTTAATCTTCTGTTTTGATTTCTTCTTTTTCTTCGGCATTTGGCCGAAAGAGGCTTGATGTTTGACCTTGCGTACAGAGTCGCGATGCACAGAGTCACGATGCACGGGGTCGTGGTGGACTGGCATGTGTTTGAGGTTGTGCAACGGCGCTCCACACGCCGCACACGAAAGTTCGTGTTTGGTGACGCCCGTCAGAACCAATGCGGCCCGCGTGCCGCAGTAACAACAGGTCGCGATTTTGGTCTGCACGTGTCTAGTCCTTCGAATGCTCTAAACTAGCATATAGGGCGACCGCCGCCGCATTCGAGACGTTGAGTGACCCAAATCCACCAGCAAAGTCAATTTTTACCAATTCATCACACGTTTCTTTGGTTTTTTCACGCAAACCCGGACCCTCGGCCCCCATCACAAGCGCAACGGGGCGATCTTTGCGATCTACCAGCGCGCTTTCAATCGTTTCCTCGGCGTCGCCATCAAGCCCAAGCACGATGAACCCCATGTTCTTCAGCTCAACCATCGCGTCCGCAAGGTTTCGCACCCGTAAATAAGGCTGCCGCTCAAGCGCGCCACTGGCGGTTTTGGCCAGCGCACCGGTTTCCGGCGCGGAATGGCGTTGAACGGCGATCACGGCCTGTGCGCCAAACACTTCGGCTGACCGTAAAACGGCCCCCACGTTATGCGGATCGGTCACACGATCAAGCAGCACAACCCGAGGCGCACCCTCGCCCGCAGCCAAACAGACATCCTGAACTGACCCCCAGTTCAACGACTTCACTTCCAATGCCGCACCCTGATGCACAGACTGAGGATCAAGCGGTGCCGAAAAGTTCCGCGGCTCCTCCATTTCGGGTTCCATACCGGACTGGGCCACCGCGTCCGCCAGTTTATCGAGCGCATTTCGCGTCACAACCAACCGCAGTTTCTCGCGTTTGGGGTTAAGCAACGCATCCCGAACGGCATGAAGCCCGAACAACCAAACGGTTTCCGACGCCGCAGCGCGCTTGGCTTGCTCTTTTTCTACGACCCATTTTGGTTTTTTCATCGCTCTAACACCTGTAAATCAATAGGCGCGGACAATGCGCAGAATGAGTTGGGGGCGCAAGGGATTTTCCTGTTGACGCCGCATTTACACGGCTGTAATCCACGCTTCACGTCAACCACGTTGGCGCAACGGTGGGCGACAGGCCGCAAGGTGTGGCAGGGGACTGTAACTCCCTCGAGGCGACTCACGCCTGGTTCGATTCCAGGGTCGCCCACCATTTTCTTAAGTTAATAATTTAATTGATATCGTTCGGAAAGCAGGCGTCTAAGATCTATTGACGAAATCTGCTTTTGAAGACGTTTCGACGCGAACCAGTCCTGTTCGATAAGGTGCAGAAGTAGGTAACTTTATATCCCGGCCAGGCCAATCTTCGCAGGGTGGGGAAATGCGTGGTGATTTCCATGCCGATTTTCACCAAATGTAACCAATCCTAGCCTAGATAGATTATACCCTTGAACAGGCGGGCATATGGGTTGACGTTGATGCCAGACTCGCATGACATGTGCCCTGTTCATGCCAAAGGGGCCAACAATGCCAACGAGTGTCCCTAACCACACCAAAACAAATTCAACCCACCGAGGGGTTCTGAAACTGCGATGGATTAGCAACCGATGCATACCAACCGAATGACCCGCACAAACTGTTGTCGCTGTCAGCGCTCAGAACTCTAAAACCGCGTCTAGTCGCATAGGCCAAACAAGTCTGACGAACCCTTCCAGCCCGTTGATGACAAGCCAAATAGCTTTCGCCCATTGAAAACGCCACACCATCTAGTGCCGATGTACCTTCAACAGGAAACACGCGTTCAGCCCTTACCAAATGATCGAAATTTGTGTCAGATAGTGTCGTCGTCACCATCCTCTGGGCGTGATTTCACATCCCGTGCCAACACATCCAAGACAAGGTAAGCCGCTCCTTGGATTGCAGGTGCAAAGAACCGCGCAGAGGCCAGAAGGCGATCATACTCCGGTATCGCATCTGAAATTGTGGGGCCATGTTCAGTTCGCGTCCGCTTGGACAGTGATTGATACCTGACCCAATTGGTATAGGGACTTGTGTCAAGCGCCTCTTGAAACCGTTTAGCGCTATCGGCGCTCTCGACACACCCCTTCCGGGCTTTGAAATTAGAGCGTTCGAACAGCACCAAGACCAACGCGTTTGTCTACACATACTGATGGTGACAAAATCGCTGTTTTGACACCAATTGACAGCGCCGCTACCCAAGCCCCGCGGCACGCATGGTGTCGTCTAAACGCTGCAAAAACGCTTTCTTGTTAAGCGCCTCTAACACCTTATCTCGCGCGTTGGTTGCTATCGCCAGTCGCGCAGGTTCATCGGCCACAAGCTCCTTGCACGCGGTTTCCAGATCGGAATAATCCCACGCAACAGGCACATAGGTTTCCCCCGCGACAAAAAGATCGGGCCAGCTTTCGATATGCGACATGTCGGGCTTAATCAGCACACTTCCGCACAGGAACGCCTCAAAATCGCGCCAGCAAAGCTCTCCACAGCCAAAGGGGCTGACCGTGAACCGCGACTCGAGCATTTCGCGGTAATACGCCTGCTGCCCAACGCGATCCGTCGGGGCAAAAACGCGAAACTTATCCTTGAGCGCCACCAGCGCCTCAACCGCCGCATGGCGCATCCCATACATCCAAACGTGCTTTTGAAAGCTCGCCCGACATGAGATGTCCAGAGACTTCGGCCACGCCAGCACATCGCGCGTCACGTCCCGCGACAGTCTGAAAATTTTATCATCAAGGGCGATGTTCCAGCCCAGTATGATCTTGTCGATTTGCGCGTCGCTTAGCGGTCCCGAAAACGGGATCGTGTCGTTGCTGAAATCCACGCCGAACGTCTTGTTGCAGTATTCAGTCAGGTTGGTTTTGCCGACATATCGGCGTCGATAGGCGTTCAGATCCGCAAACCGATGCTTCTTGATGACGGCATCGGATGCGTCAATCACTTCGGGCCAATGCACGCAAGGATCGTCGTCGCCATCAAACACCAAACACCGCGCTCCAACAGACCGCGCGGCGTCAAATAGCGTGGTCGCCGTCGCCTTTGCCATTGCCGGAGGGGTGTTGAACACAAGCTTCAAACCCACGCCACTGTAGCCTTGCAACCCTTTCGCAACAAAGTGGCCGATTTGGTCGACGTGGTGAAACTCAAACACAAAACCAAGCTGAACGGCGATAGATTGACGATACCGCACCAGAGGTTGGATCTGTTGTTCGCTTGTGTCGGACAGACCGTCGCTGAAAATCACAATCTTGCGCAAAGACTTGCCAGCCAATCTGGCCCGCAATTGCGCCAGCCGTCCAGCCGCCCCTCCAGCCGAAAGCCGACGAACACCGCCGCGTGCCCATTTCGTCAGGCGAGAAGGAACGCCCGCGCGCTTTTTATTGTGTATTTCCGCCATTTCAATAAACTATCACCACATCTTTAGCCCTCCACAAGCAAGATGGACGACTCTACGTCAAGCAAATTCAACGGTTTGGACCAAGACCCCAACCAAAGGAACCACGCGCGAATGAAAATCGGAATGGCAGGTGCGGGGCTTTCTTGCGCAGTGATCGCACGGGCCTTGGCCCAAGACGGACACCACATCACGATCCTCGAATCGCGGCCCCACATTGGGGGCAACTGCCACACCAAACGCGATAGCGACACTGGCGTCATGGTCCACGAATACGGACCGCATATCTTTCACACCAACGACTCTGAGGTGTGGACCTACGTCAACAAATTTGCCCCCTTTGTCCCCTTCGTGAACCGTGTGAAAGCCACGACAAAGGGGCGCGTGTATTCTCTGCCGATCAATTTGCTGACCATAAACCAGTTTTTTGGAACCACGATGACGCCCGACGAGGCCAAAGCCTTTATCCAGTCGCGCGCGGACACGTCGATATCAACGCCGCAAAATTTCGAAGAACAGGCGCTCAAATTCATCGGTCCTGAGCTTTATGAGGCATTTTTTAAAGGCTACACGCGCAAGCAATGGGGCCTTGAGCCGACCGAAATTCCAGCGTCAATCTTGAAACGACTGCCGGTGCGCTTCAACTACGACGACAATTATTTCGCCCACCAGTTCCAAGGCATGCCCAAGCATGGCTACACGGATATGATCGAAAAGATGCTGGATCATCCCAATATTGACGTCCACCTAAGCACGCCGTTCAATCCTGCGGCCACTGGCGATTATGACCACGTGTTTTGGTCCGGCCCAATCGACAGCTATTTCCAGCACAGGTTTGGACGCCTGCAATACCGCACGCTCGATTTCCAACGCGAGGTCGGCGTGGGCGACGTTCAAGGCTGCGCCGTGATGAACTACACAGATGAAAACGTCCCCTATACCCGCGTGACTGAACACAAACACTTTAGCCCTTGGGAAAACCACGAAGGCTCGGTCTTGTTTCGCGAATACAGTCGGGCCTGCGGCGAAGGTGACATCCCCTATTACCCGATCCACCGCTCGACTGGCGATGATCTGCTAGAAACCTACCAGCACGCTGCCCACGCCGAGACAAACGTCACCTTCATCGGGCGTCTGGGCACCTATCGCTACATGGACATGGATGTCTCTATCCGCGCGGCGATGGACACATTGGAGGAATGGCGAAAAACCCATGCGAGCAGCCGAACTTAGTACGCGTTCGGCCCCTTGCTTGCGATTATCTTGGGCCGGTATTATTCCATCCTGTATTCCCATCCGGTTTCTTTCCGTCTTTGTAGTTTTTGGACTGTCAACCATGGTGCAGTACCCGCCCTGACGACTGGGCGTCAGACATGAGAAAGCCGCAGCCAATTCGGGGGCCTCGTCTAAAACATCGACCCTTGGTGGTGTCAGGCCCGATGCCGGCCCATTTCGCGACCTCCTCAAGCCCTAAGGCAAGACACATTTGCCGCAGTTCTTGCAACCCGTCGTGCCAACGCAAGGCATTGAAGTCGGGCGTATCAGAACGATCGCAGCGACCGCATCCTTTCGCGAAATAATCGTTCGCATCTGTAATCATGACGGTCTCTAGTTCGGTTTCGTCAACGCCAATTCCAGCCTGGTGTAACATCAGCCCCATGCAAAACCGCGTTGCAAAAATTCAGTTGGGCATTTCAAAAGAAATCTGTTTTGGTCGTCGCATGAGCTATGATTATGACAAACTATACGCCTCGACGCCGGATGCTCTCGGGGCGCCCACCCAAATATTCGTCGACTTCTTCGCCGATCATATCAGCACAAACGTCTGCGTTCTGGACGTGGGCTGTGGGCAGGGGCGCGACGCCGTGTTTATTGCGCGTCTGGGCCACCGCGTCGTCGGAGTCGACTACGCCCCCAGCGGTATCCGCGACCTGAATGCCACGGCCAAAAAGGAAGGCCTGAGCATCCAAGGCGTCGTCGCGGACATCACGGATTATGACCCAAATGACGCGTTCGACGTCGTCTTGATCGATCGCACCCTCCATATGCTTGACGAAGGTCCACGCCTTGCCGCGTTGAAAACCTTGGCGGGTTGTGTCGCCCCGCATGGCTGGCTACTGATCGCGGACGAATCCTCGAACATTCCAGCGTTCATCCGCGTCTTGGATGCGATGGACACCGATTGGCAGACCCACTTGCACAAACGTGGGACGCTATTCATGAAACGTACCGATTGATGATCTCATAGCCTTGAGCCGCGCAATTTCAACTTTAGCGCTAAAAAGTTCAATATGCAGGTGCGAAGCTGATATGGATCGCCTAGAGTTTTCCAAACTAGTGAATCGCTCAAAATCGCATGGCTGCTAAACCTAACATCCTAATTGTCGCTCAGGCCGGTCGTCTCAGCTATGAGGCGATCCTGTTCGTGTTGTCCTTGGGCGTCAATTCACCCGACTTCCTAAAGCGCCTCTACATCGCGCAACCCCGCCCGGGTGAGCTGTGGACGGGCGATCCGCGCATCAAGGACCGCGACATCCGCGCGCTGCTTGAGGTCTCGGGGGCCAAGCTTGTTACGTTTGAATCGCGTCATTTTGGCGAGGAATATCCAAACGGCAACAAGATCGAAGCGCTGCGGGTTTTGCCGCCCGGCGAACCCTTCATCTTTTTTGACACCGACACGCTTATCATGGGGGATTTGGCCGAGGTTCCGATGGATTTCGCAAAGCCGAGCGCAAGCCTTCGCCGCGAAGGCACATGGCCAACGCTTGAACTTTACGGCCCCGGCTATCACGACATCTGGTCGTCGCTTTACACGAAATTCGGCATGGACGTCGACACCGCGCTTGATCCAACGCAGCCGTTAGAATTTTGGCGCCGCTACCCCTATTACAATGCTGGATGGTTCTACTATTCCTGCCCCGAAAAGTTTGGCGAGTTGTTTGAAAAATACGCCGTCGCCATTCGCAAAGACCCGCCAAAGGAACTTGTGTGCCAAAGCCTGAACCCGTGGCTTGATCAGGTTGCGCTTCCGCTTGTCATCCACAAGCTTGGCGGCGGACCAACCGCAATGCAGGAAGGCTTTTTTGACGGCAAAACCAGCCTGCACTATCGCTATCTGTCGCTTCTCTATGCGCGCGAATCCGATAAAACGGTAGCCTTTCTTGAAGCTCTGGCCACCCCGAATCCGGTTAAGAAAGTCTTAAAGCAATATGAGCCGTTCAAGTGGTTCATCTACCAGAACAAAGGCAAAAAAGCGCGAGAGCTGTTTGACCGCAACGACTTGCCGCTGGCAGAATTACCGATCCGCAAAAAGCTGAAAAACCGAAACCTCTGGATCAGGTAATGGCACCCCCCGAATGCCGCGCTCACCGACACTGGTTTCACACCTGATCAGCCAATTCGCGTATATTCATCATATATATAGATACTTTAATGTGACGCGGGGCACTGACTTGACCATTGCCCCTTTGGGTCAAAGCCCTCATAAATCCTAAGACATTTCAGGAGAACCCCATGACCGATACCCCATCCTATGGCTTTGACACGCTGCAAATTCATGCCGGCGCGCGCCCAGATCCAGCTACTGGCGCACGTCAGGTTCCGATCTACCAAACAACCGCCTACGTTTTTCGCGACGCGGAACATGCAGCCGCTCTGTTTAACCTGCAAGAAGTCGGGTACATTTATTCGCGCCTGACAAACCCAACGGTTGCCGCGCTGCAAGAACGTGTCGCGACCCTAGAAGGCGGTGTCGGCGCTGTTTGCTGTTCGTCCGGCCACGCGGCACAAATCATGGCCCTGTTCCCGTTGATGATGCCGGGCAACAATGTGGTTGTGTCAACAAGGCTTTATGGCGGCTCGATCACCCAATTCAGCCAGACTATCAAACGCTTCGGCTGGTCCGCGACGTTCGTCGACTTTGACGACCTCGCAGCGGTTGAAGCCGCAGTTGACGACGACACCCGCGCCATCTTCTGTGAGACCATCGCCAACCCGGGTGGCGTCATTTCCGACCTCGATGCTTTGGCAGATATCGCCAATCGGGTTGGGTTGCCGCTGATTGTCGATAACACAACAGCGACGCCCTACCTATGTCGCCCCATCGAACACGGCGCGACCTTGGTTGTGCACTCAATGACGAAGTACCTGACCGGCAACGGCACGGTGACCGGCGGCGTCGTCGTGGATTCCGGCAACTTTGACTGGACCGCATCGGGCAAATTCCCGTCCCTGTCCGAGCCCGAGCCAGCCTACCACGGCCTGAAATTCGCCGAGACCTTCGGCCCCTTGGCCTTTACTTTCCACGGCATCGCCATTGGTCTGCGCGACTTGGGCATGACCCTGAACCCTCAGGCGGCGCATTACACATTGATGGGCATCGAAACGCTTAGCCTGCGCATGCAGCGCCACGTCGAAAACGCGTCAAAGATCGCGGCTTGGCTAGACGGCCATGACCACATCGCCGAAGTGACCTTTGCGGGCCTTGATACGTCGCCCTATAAAGAGCGCGCAGCCCGTCTAACGCCTAAGGGTGCGGGGGCCTTGTTCACCATTGCGCTAAAAGGCGGCTACAAGTCTTGCGTCAAATTCGTCGACGCGCTTGAGCTGTTCAGCCACGTGGCCAACCTTGGCGACACCCGGTCGCTGGTGATCCATTCGGCCTCGACGACCCACCGTCAGTTGACGACCGAACAGCAAATCGCTGCGGGTGCTGGCCCTGACGTCGTGCGGATTTCAATCGGTACAGAAGACGCCGACGATCTGATGCGCGACCTTGATCGCGCGTTGACCATCGCACACAGCTAAATCAAAAGGCCCCCTGACCGAAACGTCAGGGGGCCTTTTTTCTGTCTCGAAAAACCCTACTCTGTCTCAAAAATCATCGTGACAGATTTTGTGACCGACGTTTCGCCCGCAGCGATTTCCATGCTTTCTGTGGCCATCGCCATATCCATGCGCACCACCGGATAGGATTGCCCCCCAGTTCCTTCAGAGATCGATACTACGTCAACGATCCTTAAGCCCGCTGCGTCAGCCAGTTGCTTGCCCTTGGCAATCGCATCCGCGACGGCCAACGCACGGGCCTGAACCTCTAACGCCAAGCTGTCTTCAACCCCAAGCGACATCCCGTGAAACTGGTTGCCACCGACACGGACAACGCGGGTCAAAACATCCCCCATGGCACTGAGATCACGCAACGTGACCCGCAAGGTGACGCCAGCAGAGAACCCTGTCACTTTGTTTGTTTTGGTGCGCTCAGAATAGGTCCACACCGGATTGAGCGACATCTGACCGGTCTGCATATCCTTGGCCGCAACACCGGCCTGTTTCAAGCTGGCGATCATGGCGTTTACACTTATAGCGACTGTCGCCATCGCCTCGTCCGCCGTCTTCGCCTGATGGGTGACGCCCATCGACAGCGACGCGATATCAGGCACCGCCGAAACCGCCCCCTGCCCCGTGACAGTGATTGTCCCTGCATGGGCAACAAGGGGCGAAACCATCAAAAAGAGGGCAATTATCAAGCGGCGCATTGGGGATCTCCGAATAAGGAATTTCAGCGAGTTTCCGCGACATTTGAGTTTGTTGCAAGTTTGGTCCGAGCTAACCCTTTGCCTTGGCATAATCCTGCTGTAAAACCCCCGAAAGCCTATTTGAGTAGTGACTGGAGTTTTCCAGTTTCAGGGTGCCCGTGAATGATTTCAAATTTCGCACTTTTGCTTTCTCATGAAGGCATCAAACTTGCGCATCGCACACCCGACGGCTGGGCCGAGATCGGGCACATCAGCTTGCTTGATGACGATCTGACCCCCAAGCTAAACCAATTGCGAAAACAAGCCGAAGCGCTTTCCGTCACCGAATTTTCGTCAAAGATCGTCCTGCCACATGACCAGATCAAATACCTGACCCTGCCAAATGTTGAGGATGATCAAAGGGAAGACGCAATAAAAGAAGCGCTTGAGCGAGCAACGCCCTATCTGATCGACGATTTGGTTTACGATTGGGAAGAAGGCGAAGACGGCATGAACGTCGCCGCCGTCGCGCGTGATACCTTGTCCGAAGCGGAAAACTTTATCGTTCAGCACGGCTTTAATCCGATCAGCTTTGTCGCCGCACCCGACGACGCTCTGTTCTCGGTCGAGCCGTTTTTTGGCAGCTGTAGCAACGCGGCGGCCGACCAAGATGTGACCGACAGCATCGAAGCCGAAGTCGACAAAGTGATTCTTACAGCCCCAACAGAGGCCCCCATGGCCGAGGTTGTAGACGATCTTGCGGCCCTTGCGCCTTTGGTCGACCAAGCTGACAGCGCTGATGAACGTGACGCGGCCCCGCAAGACCCCGACGAAACGACCCCAGCACCGGAAGCAGAAGACACCCCAAAGATTGCCCCTTTGGTGGCTGACCGGGATGCAGACCTAAGCACGTTCTCGTTCCCGACTTTGGGGCCTGCCACGTCGACATCAATTCTTGGCGGCATGAAGCCCGGCATCCGACCCGCGCCCGCTATGGGCATTGCGGCAGAACGCGACAGCGACGTCGAAGACCGCTCGTTTCCAAGCTGGGCAGGGGCTGCGGAAAAGAACAAACCGTTCTCTGTGGACGAAGACATTGAGCCTGCGAAAATCGGCTGGCTGGCCCGCGGCAAAAAGGGCGACGTCGAAGACAGTGTTGCCCCCCCAAGCTGGATGAAAACCGACGACTCTGCGAGCGTTGAAATCGACGCCGCCGGTTTTGAAGAAGAAAGCGAAGCCGCCGCGTGGATCCCCGCGGCCAAAGCCGCCCCGATCAAGCAGCCACTTTACGACGAGCTGGACAACGAAGCCGAGAAGCTTGAAATCTTTGGCAACCGTGGTGAACGGGATCGCCCCGCCGCCGCATGGAGCCCACTTTGGATCGGCGTCATCGTTGTTTTGGTTCTGCTGATTATCGGAGGCTCGTTCTTTGGGCTACGGTATTTCTCGGCGCCCGACACGCCATTGATCGTCGAGGCTGAACAGACGCCAGCGATCGTTGCCGAACCTGAGCCCGAGCAAACCGCCCCTATCGGCGCGGAAGCCGAGCCTGAACAAACCGCCCTTATTATTGCCCAACCTGAGCCTGTTGAAGCTGTCCCCGAAACCACGCCAGCAACCGAAGACACGCAAATCGTTGACACACCCATAGCCAAAGATGAGACCACTGAGGCCGAGGTTGATTTGCCTCCGGTCGACGCCACGACCGCACTTGGCGACCCGGTCGAAACACCCGGTGTTGACGACGCGATAGACCTTGCTGCAACAGCCGAGACCGCTGCCTTTGACGGCGCAACCGCGCTCGAAAGCACCTTGGCGCAGCCCGATCCAGAACGCGTGCTTGAGACTGAAACAAACACACCGGACGCGCCTATCGAACCCGTTTTGGAAGAATTCGTTGCGGCGCAAACCGACATTCTGACCGAGGCCCCGAATGCAGCGGAAATTGCGCCTGTGCGACCAGCCTCAGGCGACCCAATTCAGCCGGACGAGGCGCAGCCGGATACCGACGTCACGGTTGTCACTGAGCCGGCTGAGGTCATTGTTGAACAGGCTGACCCGATTGTTGAGTCTGTCGTGGCTGCCGAACCTGCCGAACCTCAGCCTGAGCCTCAACCTGAGATAGCTAAACCCGCCGACCTGCTTGACCGCGCCGCGACCGATTGGACGTCTCTTAGTGTTGAGGCGCGCGATGCACGCTACGCGGCAACCGGCATTTGGCCACTGGCCCCAACCGCCCCGCCTGCCCCCTCTGGTGAATCCGTCGGCGCGCTGTTCTTGGCCACGGTCGACCCAGTTGTCTTTGCAACCGACGCCTACGCGATCACCGCCGAAGCCGATCTACTGTCCGACAAGGCCCTGACGGCCGTGCCAAATCCACCCGCGCTTGGCACGCGCTTTGATCGCGATGATCGCGGCCTCGTAACCGCGACGCCCGAAGGCGCTGTCACGCCCGACGGCATCACCGTTTTCCAAGGCATTCCCCCGCGTGTGCCGCCCCTTGCGCCTCGGCCTGATCCGCTTGACCAGCAAGCCGCGCAACGCGCCGCGCTTGAGGGGAAGATCCCCCTACTGCGGCCAGATATCGAAATCGCCGCCGCTGATACCCCTGAAACGCCCGAAGTTGCGGGGCCTACCCCTGTCGCGTCCAGCCTGCCCCCATTGCGCCCCGCTGCCATTGCCGCGCTGGCTGAACAGCCCGAGGTCGCCGTTAACCCGCTGGCCCTTGACCGCACCCCGATGCCGCGTTTGCGCCCGAACAATATCGGTGAAATCGTCTACAACACCGAACGCGCCACGGTTGCCGCCCAAACGACAACCGCCGTTGCGCCGTCAAACAACACCGTGGCCGGTCGCGCGACCGAAACCGAAGCGATTAGCCTGCGCGGGATCAACCTTATCGGCATCTACGGCGAAACCGGTGACCGCCGCGCGCTGGTGCGATTGCAGAGCGGACGCTACACAAAGATTGAGGTCGGCGATCGCTTGAACGGTGGCCAAGTCTCGGCGATTGACCAGGACCGCGTGCTTTATGTCCGAAATGGCCAAACCGTCGTTCTGCGGATGCCAAGTAACTAAGATTAACCGTTTTTGGCGGGTCACTCATGCGGGTTTCGGTCGCGGCACCACATTTCGACGCGCACATTTATTCTATACTTGACCAAACCATGCTAGGATCACGCATATGATTGATGACATGGACAAACGCCTGCTGTCGGCGCTGCAAACCAACGCCCATCTGACCGCACAGGAGCTTGGAGAAATCCTCAATTTGTCGCCCAGTCAGGCGGGCCGTCGACGCCAACGCCTTGAGATCGAGGGTTACATTTCCCACTATCGCGCGCGGATCGAACCCGAACGCGTCGGTCTTAGCATTCAGGCCTTCGTTCAGGTGCAAATGGTGTCCCATTCCCCTGAACAAGCCAAAAGCCTGTCGCGCCTTCTTGAACGCTCGCCCGAGGTTGTCAGCGGGTGGACCTTGACCGGCGACGCCGATTATTTACTACGGGTTTTTTGCAAAGACTTGCCTGCGCTCAACACGCTTATACATGAAACTTTGCTGCCCCATCCCGCCGTGGCACGCATTCAAAGCCAGATCGTCATGGACCAGGTAAAACCGGATTCACCCCTGCCACTTTAAAGGATACTGATGGACAGTTTTTTCTATCAAGCCACTATTTTTCTAGCTGCAGCCGTGATCGCAGTGCCGATTTCTGCCCGTTTGGGGCTTGGGTCTGTCCTTGGGTATTTGGCGGCGGGAATTGTCATTGGGCCTCTGCTGGGCCTTGTGGGCGACGAAGTCACCGACCTGCGCCATTTTGCTGAGTTCGGCGTGGTGATGATGCTGTTTATCATCGGGCTTGAGCTTGATCCAAAGGCGCTTTGGGCGATGCGCAACAAGCTCATAGGACTAGGAGGGTTGCAGATCTTGATCACCGCCCTGGTCATTATGGCCGCGGCGATGGTGATAGGCGTGGACATCAAATCCGCATTGGCGATCGGGCTGATCCTAGCCTTGTCGTCGACCGCGATTGTCCTGCAGACCCTGACCGAAAAGGGGTTGATGCAGACAAACGGAGGGCGAAACACGTTTTCGGTATTGCTGACCCAAGACATCGCCGTGATCCCGACGCTCGCGTTCTTGCCCCTTCTCGCCGTGGCTGTCGTGGCCACCGATGGCGGGTCCAGCGGCGACCACAGCGCCAGCCTGTCCCTGGTCGAAGGCTTGCCGGGCTGGGGCGTCACGCTGGTCACGCTGGGCGCCGTTGCGGCTGTGATATTGGCGGGTGTCTACCTAAGCCGTCCGATCTTTCGCTTCATCCATTCCGCCCACTTGCGCGAAATGTACACAGCGCTCGCGTTGATGATCGTCGTCGGCATCGCATTCCTAATGAGCCTCGTTGGGTTGTCACCAGCGCTCGGGACGTTTCTGGCGGGGGTCGTTTTGGCCAGCAGCGAATTCAAACACGAACTTGAATCCGACCTAGAACCGTTCAAGGGCCTGCTTTTGGGTCTCTTTTTCATCACCGTCGGGGCCGGTATCAACTTTGCGATTTTGCAATCCGCCCCGTTCACAATCATCGGCCTGTCGGTCGGGTTGATCGTGCTAAAGGGCGCGATTTTGTTTGCACTGGCCTTGCTGTTTAAGATGCAGGGACGGGACAAATGGCTGTTTACCCTTGGCTTGGCGCAGGCCGGTGAATTCGGCTTTGTTCTGGTCAGCTTTTCACTGCAACAGCACGTTCTAAGCGTTTCTCTATCCGAAGTCTTGTTGCTTGTTATCGCCCTGACGATGTTGATCACACCGGCGTTGTTTATCCTCTACGATTGGCTGGAAAAGCGGTCAGCGGAACATCTGCATCACCATGAACCCGATCACATAGATCACGCTGGGCCGGTGATTATCGCGGGCATTGGTCGCTTTGGGCAAATCGTCAATCGGCTGGTTCAATCCGCAGGCTATGAAACCGTCGTCTTGGATCACAACATGGAAACGATTGAGCTGATGCGCCGTTTTGGCTTCAAAGGCTTTTTCGGCGACCCGACCCGACACGAGTTGCTGCATGCGGCAGGATTGATGAAGGCCAAGGTTTTGGTGGTCGCCCTCGACGCGCCTGAGGCCACGTTGAAGCTTGTCGCCTACGCCCGGAGGGAACGCCCTGACCTGCACATCATTGCCCGCGCGCGTGACAGGGCGACGGTGTTTCAACTCTATCAAGCGGGGGCCAACGACATCGTCCGCGAGCTTTTTGACAGCTCTCTGCGGGCGGGGCGTTATGTGCTTGAGAACATCGGTCTGACGGAATTCGAAGCCGCCAAGGCCGAGAAAATCTTCTTTGACCACGACCGCGCAGCCGTGCGCGATTTGGCAAAGGTCTGGAAACCGGGCGTGCGCGCGACGCAAAACGCCGACTACATTGCCCTGTCCAAAAAGCTGCAAAAGGATCTCGAGGCGTTGCTGACCGAGCAGTTCGAAAAGGATCAGTCAGACGAATAAAGCCGCCCCAGTACGGGACGGCCCATTAAGTCATAATCGCCAAGGTTTACGCAGCAACGGGGGCTGGGGGTGGCGCGCGCGACACCAGAACGTCGTCGATCTTCTTTGCAGCAGCCACTTCATCACCACCGCCGACGGCCGCAACTTCGCGGGTCAAACGCTCAAGTGCTGCTTCATAAAGCTGACGCTCAGAATAGCTTTGTTCGCGCTGGTCATCTGCACGATGCAAATCGCGCACCACTTCCGCAATCGCGATCAGATCGCCAGAGTTAATCTTTTGTTCATACTCCTGTGCACGACGAGACCACATAGCCCGCTTCACTTTGGCTTTACCCTTAAGGGTGCGCAGCGCGTGATCAATCACATCTGGGCTCGACAGAGACCGCATTCCGATTTCGACCGCTTTGTTGGTCGGCACACGGAGGGTCATTTTGTCTTTCTCAAACGCGATCACGAACAGTTCGAGATTAATGCCAGCAACTTCTTGTTCTTCGATTTTAACGATTTTGCCCACACCATGTGCTGGGTAGACAACAAATTCATTTGGACTGAAGTCTGGCTTTTTAGCTTTGCTCATTTGTTTTCCTTGTAAGTGCGCGCAATCCGTATCCCGTCGGATTTTGCGGCAAAGAAACCGGCCCCAGCGGCGAATGCCTTGGGTTTCCGGTCATATTTTCAGGTTCATCGACCCTATATATACCACAAAAACGACCTGCCGAAAAGACATGCGCTAAACTCAAGATTTCAGTTGTTTTGCATCGTTTTCAGTGCGTTGAGCGAATTTTCGAAGCCACGCGCTGCGCAGGGGCGAATCAGCCGCCCTCGCCCGGTGCTTCCGAGAAGTACTTGGTCACTTTGTCGGTTTCACCGTCGCGTTCCTCGGCCTCGGGCAGTTGATCCTTTTTCGACAGGATCACCGGCCACATTTCCGAATACTTGCGGTTAAATTCGACCCATTTGTCCATTTCCGGCTCGGTATCCGGTCGGATAGCATCCGCGGGACATTCCGGTTCGCACACACCACAGTCGATGCATTCATCTGGATGAATGACCAACATATTTTCACCTTCATAGAAGCAGTCCACAGGACAGACTTCGACACAGTCGGTGTATTTACAGGAAATGCAGTTATCAACCACGACATAGGTCATGCGGACACCTTTGGCTTATGGATCAATGCGTGCCTAATCCAACATGCAGGATCATTCAAGCATGTCTCGATGCATCAGGTCGATCTTCCGCCGATCCTTTTTGGTTGGACGACGGTTTCCCACGCGTTCGGGCTTGGGCGGGGGTTTTTCCTCGATCGGGGTTAAATCGTCATAAAGCGTTTGGGCTTCGACGGCAGGACCGCGCCGCGTTCCGATGTCAGTGATGCGGATTACCCGCACGCGGTCGCCCTGAACAAAGGTCAGAACGTCGTCTGGCCCCACAGCAAACGCGGGCTTGGCGATTTTGTTTGAATTCACGCGACAATGGCCAGCGGTCACAAGTTTGGCTGACAGGCTACGTGTTTTAAAAAACCGAGCCTGCCAGAGCCATTTGTCGATACGCATTGTAAGACGCGGATCGGACATTTTAGCCTTTGTCCCTTAGCCCCATAAGCGCCGCTGCGAACGGGTTATCTGGGTCAATCGCCTTTTCCTTCTTAGGGGGGCGGGCTTGGAACTGTTTGGCCTTTGGATTGCCACCAGCGTCGCGACGGGGCTTGCCTTTGCCTTTGGGCTTGTTGCCTTGTGGACGCTGTCCTTGCGGCTTGCCTGCGCCTGCCTGACGCTGCGGTTTGCGGCCCCACGTGAAGGTATAAAAGACTTCAACTTCGGGTTCGACAGGGTCAGCAACAGACGACGCTTCGGATGGCGCTGGTTCTTCTGCCGTAACCTCTGCAGGGGCTTTAACAGCCTCAGCTGGCGCATCGTCACGCGCTGGTGGGGGTGCTGCCTCGGCCTTTACTTTCGGGCGTTCGCCTTTTTCAGCTTTGTAGCCGAGACCGTCCATAAGGTCTGCGAATTGCTCAAGTGTCATGCCAGTAATCGATAGCATGTCTGCTTTGGCCTCAAAACCGCCGCGACTGTCTTCAACGCGCAGCATATCGGCCAAGCGTTCCAGCATATCGATGCGAATAGCCCGAGACCCGGCAGCGCGGTATCCCGACATGGTGCTGAAATCTTGCGGCTGACCGTCGATTGTTGGCACGGTCACCAAACCGGGGGGCGGAGATTCAGGAAATTCCTGCAGCCCTTGCGCCAAAGACCAAAGCAACAAGCGCAGACGCGTTGGTGCAGGCTTGAGAAGCAGAGGCAGGAAGATCGTAAACTGACCAAACCGCACGCCATGTTTGCGCAGCGCGCCACGGGCGTCTTGATCAAGCTCTTTCACTTCGTTGGCGATCTTTGCACGGGGGATAATCCCAAGGCCTTCGACCATCTGGAAAGCAAAACCACGGGCGAGACCCGTTAGGTCTTCGTCCTTTGACAGGGCGAGCATGGGTTCAAATAGCGCTGCGATCTTGCGATCCATAAAATGCTGCAAGCGGCGTTCGACCTTTTGGGCGACGTCCGCACCGGCTTCCTCATCAACGAAAACGTCGATTTTGGGTTTCAGGGTTTCACCACCTTGCGACAACTTCCCAACCGCTTCGTTGCCCCACATCAGGCCGCCTTGATCGGTGTAGTCGATCTCGGTGTCTGGTGCGTTGTAGAAACGGTCCGCACGCAAATGAAAGTGCGGTGCCAAGGCCTGCAGGCTGGCTTGCTTCAATGTTTTTGCTTCTTGACCCGATGCGTCTTTATCTTGACGGAACCGGAACCCTTCGAGACGACCGACGAATTCACCTTCGACGGTCACATCTCCATTTTCGTTTACTTCGGCCAAAAGGGCCTCCTTCTGTTTCAATCGGCGTAGCAATACAGATGTACGCCGATCAACAAATCTCTGAGTTAGGCGCTCGTGGAGCGCATCTGACAGGCGGTCTTCTACTACGCGCGTTTCATTCCGCCAATGCATTTCGTCATCGACCCAACCCTTTCGTTGCGCGACATATGTCCACGTGCGAATAAAAGCCAGTCGTTTTGACAAAGTGTCGATGTCACCGTCGGTCTTGTCGATGCGTTTGACCTGACGCGCCATCCAGTCGTTCGGCACGTTGCCGCGTTCATGCAGATAGCCAAATATCGTGCCCAAAAGGCCCGCATGTTCACCGTGGCTGATACCCCGAAAGTCGGGAATGCGGCAGACATCCCACAACAATTTGACCGAGACCCCGTCACTGGCGCGCGCTTGCACGTCTGCTTCCTGAGACAGGGTCTTTAGCGCGCCCAAGTCGTCGGCCTCGCGCGCTTTGACGAGGATTTCATCGTTCGGCGCTTGCTCAAGCGTTTCAATCAAGCGGCTGACCGTGCCGAACTGAAGCGCGTGGTTGCGCCACTGCAGTTTGCGGATGGGGGTAAAGCGGTGATCCATGATCGCTTGCGCGACCTCATCCGACAGATCGCGGGCTTCGCCGGTGACGCCGAAGGTTCCGTGGCTCATGCCTCTGCCCGCACGACCCGCGATCTGGGCCAGCTCATTGGGCGCAAGGTCGCGCATGCGGCGGCCGTCGAATTTGCTGAGCGCGGAAAACGCGACGTGGTTGATATCGAGGTTCAACCCCATGCCAATCGCGTCAGTGGCGACCAAATAGTCGACGTCTCCGTTTTGATAAAGCTCGACCTGCGCGTTGCGCGTGCGCGGGCTTAGCGCGCCCATGACAACCGCAGCACCGCCCTTTTGACGGCGCAGCAATTCGGCAATCGCATAGACGTTATCGACAGAAAATCCAACAATCGCGGATCGCGCCTGCATCCGGCTGAACTTTTTGGGGCCTGCATAGGATAGTTCAGACAGCCGGTCGCGACGGACAAATTCGACCCCGTCTACCAGCGCCGAGATCGTCTGGCGCATCGTGTCAGCGCCAAGAAACAACGTCTCATGCGTGCCGCGCGATCGCAGCAAGCGGTCGGTAAAAACATGCCCGCGTTCGGGATCGGCACAAAGCTGGATTTCGTCGACGGCAAGAAAATCGCAGCCCATGCCTTCGGGCATCGCTTCGACCGTGCAGACCCAGTATTTGGTGCGCGGCGGGACAATGCGTTCTTCGCCTGTCACCAAAGCCACAACAGACGGACCACGAATGGCGACGATCTTGTCGTAAACCTCACGCGCTAAAAGCCGCAGAGGCAACCCGATGATGCCCGACTTGTACCCCAGCATGCGATCGATCGCATAGTGGGTTTTACCGGTGTTCGTTGGCCCAAGGATGGCCTTGATCATTGAGACCATTTGGCATCTCGCATCATGTTTACAGCCCCCCAATTGCCCGAGAAATCAGTGCAAAACCAGCCCGAAAGCATTAGAGTGACAGGCATCTTGTGCATACAAGGTAAGAATATCCTAACCTTCCGCAAGGAAAGGTGTTTTCTAACATTGATTTACGCACGACGCGCGCAGATGTTAACGTCAACGTAAACACAACGGCAACGCTCCAGATAGAAAGTATCAAAATGAGTGAAGTTCTAAACACTGCTTTGGCAGCTATGATCGAAAAAGTCGCGGATTCGGGATTTGGAGGATCGGCCAAGTTTGAAATCGAAGGCGAAGGCGCCATTGTGATTGAAGGCGAAACCGCCCGTATCTCGGACGATGAGACCGATGTGACATTGAAGGCCGACGTTGAAACCTTTCAGTCGATGCTAGAAGGCAACCTTGATCCAACCGCCGCCTTCATGACGGGCCGCCTGGTCATTGACGGCGACATGGGCGCGGCAATGCAATTGGCAGGCGTCTTTAGCTAATCTATGATCCCCGCCGATTTCCATAACGCGCTAGCCGAAGGCCCTGAAGGGGGCCAAGCGTGGTGGGTCTCCACCAGCGACGGTGTGCGTATTCGGATCGGCGGGTGGCATGCCCCGCATCCTAAGGGCACCATTTTGATGTTCACCGGACGCACCGAATATATTGAGAAATACGGACGAAACGCAGCCGACTTTGTGGCGAAGGGGTACAACGTCTTATCTCTCGATTGGCGCGGCCAAGGTTTGTCTGACCGTTTGATCGAAGATGTTCGCGCCGGACACGTCGAAACGTTTGTTGATTATCAACGCGACTTGGCGGCCTTGATGGCACATGCCGACGACGCGGGTTTTGCAGGGCCATACTATCTGATCGCTCATTCAATGGGCGGGACCATCGGCTTGCGCGCGTTGTGCGAAGGTTTGGATGTCAAAGCCGTGGCCTTTAGCAGCCCGATGTGGGGGATCGCCCTGCCCGTTCAGTTTCGGCCTTTCGCAAATCTTATCGCCAAAACGGCTGTCGCTTTTGGGCACGGCCAAAAATACATCGTGACGGGTTCCCCCGACAGCTACGTGGCGACCCATGGGTTTGACGGCAACGAACTGACGAACGACGCCGATATGTACGCCTACATGCAAAGGCAGGTTCACGCTGTGCCGCAGTTTGCGCTTGGCAGCCCGACAATGAAGTGGCTGCGCAGCGCTTTTGAAGAAATAGCCCATATCCAAGCCATACCCGCACCGGACGTGCCCTGTTTGACCTATCTTGGCACCAACGAAGAAATCGTTAACCCAAGCAAAGTACGCAAACGGGCCAGTAATTGGCCGGGGGCGGACCTGGTGGTCATCGAGGGCGGACGCCATGAAATGCTGATGGATGTCCCCGGTCTTCGCGGCAAAATCACTGACGAGATTTGTTCGCTTTTTGCAGCCCAAGGGCCTGCTTGATCAAATACATCGCGCTTATGGGTTGAAACCTGCACAAGCGCCCGCTTATCTCTGTGTCATACCCTTTTTCATAACCAAGGCTGATCGATGCTGAACCTGCCCTTTCCCGTCCGCGATGCAAATACCTCGAATGGCTCGACAGAGTTTGGAGACCTGCCCGAATGGGATCTAAGCGATCTCTATACATCGGATGACGCCCCAGAGCTGACCCGCGATTTAGAGTGGCTTGATACGGCCTGCGGGTCGTTTGCAACCGATTACCAAGGCAAATTGGCGACCCTCGACGCGGCTGGACTGTTGGACTGTATTCACCGAAACGAAAAGATCGAACGTATTGCGGGGCGGATCATGTCCTATGCGGGGTTGCGCTATTATCAAAAGATGACCGATGCGGACCGTGCGAAATTCATGTCCGATATGCAGGAAGCAATCACAAACTATTCGACTCCGCTTGTGTTTTTTACGCTGGAATTGAACAGCCTTGAGGATGCGCATTTGGCGGACCTGTTGGCGTCGAGCGCTGATCTCAATCGCTACAAGCCGGTGATTGATCGTATTCGTGCCATGAAACCACATCAGCTTTCAGACGAGATGGAGCGTTTGATGCATGATCTCGGTGTGGTTGGTGATGCTTGGGAAAAGCTGTTTGACGAAACACTGGCGGGTCTGGAATTCACCATCGACGGTAAAGACTACAACATCGAAGGCGCTTTGAACTTTCTGACCGGGCAAGACCGCAGCAAACGCGAGGCCGCAACCCGCGAAGTGGCGCGGGTTCTGGGCGAGAACGTCAAGACCTTTGCGCGGGTCCACAACACCCAAGCCAAGGAAAAAGAGATCATTGATCGGTGGCGTAAGATGCCGTCGCCTCAGGCGGGGCGGCATTTGGCGAACCATGTGGAACCCGAAGTGGTTGAGGCGCTGCGAAATGCCGTCGTGGCCGCCTATCCGCGCCTGTCGCATCGCTATTATGAGCTGAAGCGCAAATGGCTCGGGCTTGATCGGATGCAGGTTTGGGACCGCAACGCGCCGTTGCCGATGGAGGACACGTCCAAGGTATCCTGGGCTGATGCGCGCGCGATTGTCGAAGAAGCCTACGGCGATTTTGATCCGTCGATGAAAGCATTGGCTGAGCCGTTCTTTACCAAAGGCTGGATCGATGCGCCTGTGAAACCCGGCAAAGCGCCCGGCGCATTCGCGCATCCGACGGTAACGGATGTGCATCCTTATGTGATGCTCAACTACCTCGGAAATCCGCGCGACGTGATGACTTTGGCGCATGAATTGGGCCACGGTGTGCATCAGGTTTTGGCCGCAGAACAAGGCGAGATGCTGTCGTCAACGCCGTTGACACTGGCCGAGACGGCGTCGGTTTTTGGCGAGATGCTGACCTTCCGCAAGATGCTCGACAAGGCGGAAACTCAAGAGCAGCGCAAGGTGCTGCTGGCCGGTAAGGTTGAGGATATGATCAACACCGTCGTTCGCCAGATCGCGTTTTACGACTTTGAATGCAAGCTGCATGACGCGCGTTCGGCAGGGGAATTGACGCCTGACGACATTAACGCGCTGTGGATGAGTGTTCAGGGTGAGAGCCTTGGGGAGGCGTTTGATTTTGTCGAAGGGTATGAGGTGTTCTGGTCCTATATCCCGCATTTCGTCCATTCACCGTTTTACGTTTATGCCTATGCCTTTGGCGATGGTTTGGTGAACGCGCTTTATGCGGTGTACCAAGAGCAGCCCAATGGGTTCCAAGAGAAGTATTTCGATATGCTGAAAGCGGGTGGGTCAAAGCACCACAAAGAGCTTTTGGCGCCGTTTGGTCTCGATGCCAGTGATCCCGCGTTTTGGGACAAGGGTCTGTCGATGATCGAAGGATTTATCGACGAGCTTGAGGCGATGGAAGACGCTTAAGTTTCGCGCTTCGCGCGATCCAGTCGGGGGCGCTGCCCCCGAACCCCCGCGGATATTTTTGGTCAAAAGATGTGGAAATGGCCTGCGCCGAGGGTTTCGGGCAGGTTGCTCGGTGTCAGGGTTTGTATATTGCGCCGTTTTGAATAAAGTGGCGGGCCCGCCTTTGGGCTTGGATTTCCTAACGCCGAGCACAGGTGTCCCCTGTACCCTACGGGTGATCTTTGGGGGTCTCGGCGGCCATTTCGGGGAATTTGTCCCTGATTTGGCGTGGATACCACTTTTGTCGACAGGGGGACTTTGCGGTTTCAATCGTTAAGGATGGGTTTGACGTGCGTGCGGTGGGGTGTTGCCTATTTTAGCTGGCTGTCTTTTGAACCGCGTCGATTGAAGCCGGGGCGGTTGCGAAATTGGGCATCGCGGTCTTGCATGCAGTCGATGCAGAATTTCACGCCCGGGATCGCTTGGCGGCGGGCTTCGGGGATGTCTTCATCGCATTCAGCGCAGCGGGTCAGGCTTTCGCCGACCGGCTGCTGGCGGGCTTTCATGCGGGCTAGTTCGTCGTTGACGCTGGCTTCGATTTGTTCGCTGACGGCGCCGTCTTTTGCCCATCCTCCGGCCATGGCTGCATCCCTTCGTTTTGCCGATTATGTCAGTTTATAGCTGAAAAAGGCAAAGCGTTTTGCGTCCGGCGACCAGTTGGGGACGTTGAGGCTGCCTTGGCCGCCGAAGATGTGAAGCAAGTCGCGGGCGGGGCCGCCGTTTGCGGGCATTAGGCGGAGGGTTACGGGTAGGTTGGCGGGGTGGCCTTGGGTGCCACTTCGGTAGGCGAGGTAAAGGACATATGCGCCTGCTGGGTCTGGATGGGGGAACCAGTTGACGGTGTTGTCTTGGGTCATCTTTTCAAGTGCATCGCCGGTGCGGGTCATGCGCCATAGGTCAACGTGGCCGTCTTTTTCGCCGTTGAACCAAATCCATTCCCCGTCAGCCGAAAAGTCCGGCCCATCGCAGTGGGTGAACCCGTTAGTAAGGATGTGTTCTTCGCCTGTTGCTGGATCGGCGATGTGGATTTGGCAGGTGCCGCCGCGAAACCCTGCGTAGGTGATGGCGTCGCCTGTCGGGGACACGCCGTGCCAGTAGGACGGTACATTTTGGGTGATACGTTCGGGTTTACCGTTCGGGTAAGCCATCCGGTAGATGCATGATTTGCCGGTTTCAACCTTATCGGACAGGTAGAGCGTTTTGCCATCCGGCGAAATGCCGTGGTCGTTGTTCAGCTTGGCTGCGGCCCCGGTATCGACCAATGCGAGGTGTGGGTCATCCAAAGGCACGCGGTAAAGACGCCCATTGCCGTTGACCAGCAGCGCGTCGTCGGACGGCATCCAATTGGGAGCCTCGTAACAGCCGTTGAACGTGGCAAGCACCGTCGCCCGATCTGTGGCGAGGTCGTAGATTTGCAGGATGGACTGCACGCCTATCCTAGTCGAGTTCGGTCCATGGCCATGGTTTCACGTTGCTGGCGGCCGTTTGATAGCGGGCGGCCTTGGCGATCCAGATGCCGAGCGACGTGCCGAAATCGGCCACATGTTCGTTAGGTTCGCCGCGATTAAGCAGCAAAATAATGTACTGAAGGATCGTCATTGCGCCCAGCACGGTTTGCGCCAACGAGATCATAGCCCCGATGATCAGCATGTAAACCAGCCGCAAAATCAGGCTGTCGCGTTTTATGGGTTCGTCTTGCGGGCCATTGATCCGGCCATCAACCTTATTGTCTTCAATCATTGTGCGGCCTCCCCGAGAATTTCACGGGGAAGCTAGCATGTTGTCGTGCGGTCGAAAAGGCCACTTCGGTTTACTTGGTATCAGACCAGGGAAACGGTTTGTCGTCAGTGGCGCCCGATTGGAAGCGACCGACATCGCGTAGCCAGCCCGACATTTGATCGCCAAATTGGGCAACCGATGGATTGCGAGACTTTGTGACCAGCATCCACAGGAACTGGAACACAGCCATGAAGAACATCAGAGTTTCAGCGACACCGAACAGGATCATAAAGATGATCATATGAAGGGCGCGCATCCAAATGCCTGAGGGGTAAATCTCGGGTTCTGGGTCATGGTGGGTCTGGGACTGATGTGTTTGCGACGACGTGTTCGCCTCGGGGGCATCGGGTTCTGGCGTTGCGGATTCGGCGGTGGCTTTGTTTGGGTCTTGGTCGTTGGTGTTGTCAGAATCAGTCATTTCAATCTCCTGAAGTCATTGCGCTGAGCGCAAGACCCTTGAAACCGCTGGCGGTTTGGTCGGGTCCTGCTGTGTCTCATGCGTTTATTCGGTGGGAAGAATGCCCTTGTCGCGGGCAAGTTCCGTCATGCGTTTTTGCAGTTTCTCAAACGCGCGCACTTCGATCTGTCGAATGCGTTCGCGGCTGACGTTGTATTGGCTGGACAGGTTTTCAAGCGTCACAGTCCGGTCCATCAAACGGCGCTGCGTTAGGATGTCCTTTTCACGGTCGTTCAGGGCATCCATCGCCTCGGTCAGCATGGCCATGCGGGTTTGCATTTCGTCCTTTTCTGCATAGTCGCCCGCTTGGTCCGCGTCTTCGTCCTCAAGCCAGTCCTGCCATTCCGCAGCACCTTCGCCGTCGCCGCCGATCATCGCATTAAGCGAGGCGTCGCCGCCTGACATCCGACGGTTCATCGACACAACTTCGGCTTCGGTGACGCCTAGATCGGTCGCAATGCGCTTGACGTTTTCGGGGCGGAGGTCGCCTTCTTCCAGCGCGCCGATCTTGTTTTTGGCTTTGCGCAGATTGAAGAACAGTTTCTTCTGGGCGCTAGTCGTGCCCATTTTGACCAAGGACCAGCTGCGCAGAACGTATTCCTGAATACTCGCGCGGATCCACCACATTGCATAGGTGGCAAGACGGAAGCCTTTTTCGGGGTCAAAGCGTTTGACTGCTTGCATAAGGCCGACGTTGGCTTCCGAGATCACTTCGGCCTGTGGAAGACCGTAGCCGCGGTAACCCATGGCGATTTTGGCGGCCAAGCGCAGGTGGGACGTGACCATCTGGTGCGCCGCCTCTGTGTCTTGTTCTTCGACCCAACGCTTGGCGAGCATATATTCTTGCTCGGGCTCAAGCAGTGGGAACTTGCGGATTTCCTGCATGTACCGGTTCAGACCACCCTCTGGGGTAGGAGCCGGCAGATTTTTATAATTACTCATTTTCGTTTCCCTCTCAAACCTTATGTTTACAGGCTTAACATGAAAGTTAAGGTTAGTAACATTGGTATTCAAGTCCTGTCCTGAATTTTCTTCACTATTCTTTAAATAAGATGCGCGTTTTGAAAAACCAGATCAAGTCACGGGGACGTGCTGAATGTTTCAATTGCCCAGCACGGCCACCAAATCGGCCATATCTTGTGGTAGAGGCGATTCAAACCGCATCATGTCGCCTGTCACGGGGTGTGTGAACCCAAGTATTGAAGCATGCAAAGCTTGGCGGTGGAACGTCCTGGCGGCCTCAATTCCTGCGGGAGAGAAGGCTTTGAGGGCCAGTTTGCGACGGCCGCCATAGACCGGATCACCGATTAGGCCGTGACCGACGTGGGCCATGTGCACGCGAATCTGGTGGGTGCGCCCTGTTTCAAGCCAGCAATCAATAAGTGCCGTGGCCGCAGGGTTGCCAAACGGTTGCACAATCCGCGAACGGGTCACGGCGTGGCGGCCGCCGTTAAACAGCACCGCTTGTTTTTGCCGATCCGTTTTGTGGCGCGCAAGTTGGGTTGTGACGCGCATGATATTGCCCTGCTCGAAGTTCACGCCTTTCACACCGCGCAGGCGTGGATCATTTGCGTCAGGCACACCGTAGACCACGGCCTTGTAATTGCGCTCAACCGTGTGCTTTTCGAATTGTTTGGCAAGGCCGTGGTGGGCTTTGTCGGATTTTGCGACGACCAGCAGACCGCTGGTGTCTTTGTCTATGCGATGCACAATACCGGGACGCTTTTCACCGCCCACGCCTGACAGATTGCCGCCAAAATGGTGGAGCAACGCGTTGACCAATGTGCCGCTCGGGCTGCCGGGGGCTGGATGGACAACCATGCCAGCGGCTTTGTCGATCACAATCAAGTCGTCGTCTTCATACACGATGACCAGCGCAATTTCCTCGGGGCCGATGTGGCTATCTTGGGCGACGGGCACCGTGATGGTCACCAGATCGCCTTCACGCACTTTGGCTTTGGGGTTGGTTTCCATTTTGCCGTTGATCGTCACATCCTGACTTTCCAACAATCGTGCCAATCGCGTGCGCGACAGCGAAGCCTGCTCTGGCACATCGCGCGAAAGCGCCTTATCAAGACGCGCAGGCGGGTTTTCCCCGATTGTAAATTCCAGAGTGGTCGAGGTCATGGACAGTTCCCCTCAGCCGGAGGTTGATCCGGCTCTTGTTCGAATGCTGCGCGTATTGGTAACGTCGCTGAGCGTGGTGATGATTGTCGGCTTCATAGTGTTGATTGCCCTATTTGTCATCCGCTTCCAAGAGAGACAACCACCCTTACCCGACGAAATAACATTGCCAGATGGCGCAAAAGCCAGTGCTTTCACCAAGGGCGACGGCTGGTACGCCGTGGTCACGCAGGATCAACGTATCCTCATCTTTGACGCGTCGACCAATGCCCTGCTCAAAACCGTGTCGGTTTACTAGGCCTATTTGACACCAAGAAGCGCGCGCACAAACCGCATCAATGGCAGATAGGAAATCCCGTCGGTGTTGCGTAGCGCTAGGATAGGTTTGTTGGCTGTGTTCATAAGGTAGGCGCGGATTGGGGACGTGGGGAACCAAGTCTCATCCGGGAACCCTTTTATCCGGTGTTTGGCGGCAACCGCGCTGAGGCACGATTGATCGTGGCGGTGTTCGATGAAATCGGGCCGCTGGGGTTCATCCGTTACGTCTTTTAGCAGATACCCGTCGTCTAGCGTGCACATATCAAGCCAATCCAAGACGAGCGATCTGATGCGATCGCAATTGCGCAATAGAAGGATGCCGGATTGAAGCTGGTAGTCCTTTGCAAATTCGGCACTCGGGAACAAGCGCGGGTCCGATTTGGTCCAAACGATGTTTCGCCCGAATGGCTGGGTAATGAACGCATCATACTGCTGGGCAAATGCCAAATAGTCCTGAAAGCGCACCAGCCCGTCGCGGTTCAATTCACACCCTGCATCCAGATAAAGCAAAAACTCGCCCTCTGGCATCGTGTCCATATACTGTTTGATAAGGTAGGGTTTCCACGACCAAAGGCCAAAGCCGCGTGGGTAGCGTTGTGCAAAATTGGGAAACTGGGCGTGGTAGCCAGCATCCAAATCCGAGGCTACAAGGGCCTTGGCTGACACGATTTCAGGGAACGCTGCGCTTTGGCGCACCAGTCGTTTCGCGGCCCGTTCGTAGTTTCGACCGCCGCCGCCGAAGGTGATGAAATGTATTCGGGGCACTTTCTTCTTCTCACTTTGACCTAGATCCGACGATCTTTAGACCTCAATTGCCGGTCGTTCTATGCGAATGTGACGCCCTTTCAGTCCTTACGCGGCCGGTGGCCTCAGGGTCAACCATGCCAAATCCTACTTTTCCTTAGATAATGGCGCAACTAAGTTGCGTCGTGCCGTTAAAGTGTTATCACATGCCTACCCTCACTTTAAAACGTGAGGACACACTGGGAGAAGACAAATGAAAAAAGTACTATTCGCCACCGCCCTTGTAATGGGCGCGTCCGGCGCAACAACTGCCGCTGCTGAATGTGGCGAAGTATCGATCACTGAAATGGACTGGGCGTCATCGGCTGTTGTTACTGCTGTTGCATCCTTCCTGATGGAACAGGGTTATGGCTGTGAGGTGCAGGTTGTGCCTTCGTCTACTGTTCTGACCGAGGTTTGGGCAAACTCGACCCCAGCCTACGAAGGTCTTCTGGCCGAAGGTAAGCTGGTTGAGCTTGCGCACGTGCTGTCTGACGGTGGCGTTGAAGCTTGGTGGATCCCTGCGTATCTTGCAGAAAGCAACCCTGAGCTTACCACTTGGGAAGGCATCATGGCGAACCCTGCGGCTGTAGGTGGCAAGTTCCACGATTGTCCATCAGGCTGGGCTTGCGACATCATCAACAACAACAACCTGAAAGCCTTGGGTGCCGAGGCAAACGGCCTCGAGCGTTTCCAGCACGGTTCTGGTGAAACATTGCAAACGTCGATTGCCGCTGCATACGACGAAAAAGCGCCTTGGTTCGGCTACTACTGGGCCCCAACAGCTGTTTTGGGCAAATACCCAATGGTTGCGGTTGAAGTTGGCGAATACAACGCAGAAGCCCATACCTGTAACGGTGATGTTGATTGTGCCAACCCAACCTTCTCGGCCTACCCTGCTGCCAAAGTTGTGACTGCAGTTTCCGCTGCATTCATGGAGCGCGAGCCTGAAGTTGCAGAGCTTCTTAAGCACGTTTCCTTCACCAACGCTCAGATGGGTGAAGTTCTTGCTTGGCGTCTAGACAACAATGCGTCTTACGACGAAGCAGCCGTTCACTTCCTGACCAACAACGCTGGTATTTGGGGATCATGGTTGAACGATGACGCCAGAGGCAAGTTGTCGGCACTTCTGAACTAATCGAAAAAACTTTAATCGCCTCGGCCCCACGGCCGGGGCGGTTTTCTATTGGGGAGGGATACACATGGCCTTTTACGACGGTCTATTCAAAACATTTGGCTTATCAGACTGGTGCGGCAGCGGAGAATCCTCGGCGCCTATGTCGATGGCTGATCTACTCGCAAAAAATAGTGGCGAAGAAGCAAGCGGTCCGTTATTTCCGTTTCCTTCGCTGGATAACTTGAACGAAAGTTGTTCGAACATCATTCAGTCCCGCGATGTCACTAAAGGCATCGAAGAAGGGTTCCTTGCGGCCAAACCGGTTTTGAAATCGGTTTTGGACCCGATTACGCAGCCGCTTAGCTGGCTGCTTGACGGCGCGCTTTGGACGTTTTCGGTGGTGCCGTGGTTTATCATGGTGCCAATCTTGTTGGCGATCTCGTGGTATGCGTCGAAATCCAAACCTGTGACGGTATTCGTCGCAATCTCGATTTTCTTCATCGGGCTTGTCGATCACTACGATGTCGCCATGCAAACCCTGTCGATTATCTTCGTGTGTACCGGCATATCGGTGCTTCTCGGGGTGCCAATTGGTATCTCGATGTCAAAATCTGACAGGCTGCAGAAATCTGTCGTGCCGGTCCTTGACCTGCTGCAAACGCTGCCGACATTCGTCTATTTGATCCCGCTGATTTTCTTGTTCTCGGTCACCGAAAGCAAGCTTTATGGGATCGCGATTATTCTTTACGCCATTGTGCCAGTGATCCGCTTGACGGACCTTGGTATTCGGTTGGTGGACAAGGATGTCATCGAAGCCGCAAACGCGTTTGGCATGAATTCGCGCCAAAAGCTTGTCGGCGTTGAACTGCCGCTGGCGCTGCCCAACATCATGGCCGGCGTCAACCAAACCATCATGATGAGCTTGGCAATGGTTGTTATCGCGTCTCTCGTTTCGGCCCCGGGCCTTGGTGTCAATGTCCTTCGCGGCATTCGCAACCTTGAACTTGGCGTCGGTATTGTTGCTGGTATTGGCATCGTGTTGTTGGCGGTCATTCTTGATCGAGTCTCAAAGGCAGCACTTCAGCGGGTCGATATGACCCACATGAAACACTAAGGGCGGCTAGACACATGACAAACGAACCAAAAGTCCGCCTTCGTGGATTATTCAAAATCTTCGGTCGCAACGATCAAGAAGCTCTTGCGCATGTTCGCAAGGGCGTCGGTAAAGAAGAATTGTTGGCCAATCACGGCCACGTCCTAGGTCTTCAAAACATCGACGTCGACATGCAGGCCGGGCAAACCACCGTCGTTATGGGTCTGTCCGGCTCGGGTAAATCGACGTTGATCCGGCACTTGAACCGCTTGATCGAGCCGACGGCAGGCGAAATTCTGATCGACGGCGTTGACGTGATGAAGCTGTCGCAAACCGATCTGCGTCAGCTGCGTCAAAAGAAGATGTCGATGGTGTTTCAGAAGTTCGCGCTTCTGCCGCACCGTTCAGTGCTTCAAAACGCAGCAATGGCGCTTGAAGTACAGGGCGTGGCCTTGAAAGAGCGCGAAGAAGAAGCCCGCAAATGGCTGAACCGCGTCGGTCTGCACGGCTATGAGAACCACTATCCGGCCCAGTTATCGGGAGGCATGCAGCAGCGCGTGGGTATCGCACGGGCCTTGACGTCGAATTCCGACATCATGCTGATGGACGAGGCGTTCTCGGCGCTTGATCCGCTGATCCGCACCGACATGCAGGACTTGTTGCTTGAATTGCAGGACGAATTGCACAAGACGATTATCTTCATCACCCACGACCTTGATGAAGCGCTTAAGCTTGCGGATCACCTTGTTATTCTCAAAGACGGCGCGGTGATCCAGCAGGGTGAGCCTCAGCACATTTTGATGAATCCGAACGACCCCTACATCGAAGACTTTGTCAGCGACATCAATCGAGCCCGCGTTTTACGTGTTCGTTCGGTCATGTCGCCGTTGATCGATTCGACGTATAACGGGGACGTGGACGAAGACAGCAACTTGGAAAACATCATTTCGCTTTCCGGTGGAGATACCAACCAAATCTACCGCGTCATGAAAGACGGCGAACCTATTGGTCAGTTGGACGTTAAGGATCTGGTTCGGGCCTTGGTGCCTCGGACACGGTCAGACGCGTCGTAGGGTTTCACGAATCCAAAAACAAATTGGGGGGGGTCGGCTTTGCTGGCCCCTTTTTTATTGGCAGGGCCTTGGGCGAAGGTCATCGCAAACGGTGCGAACGTCCGTGTCGGGCTGCAAATTGTCGAAAGGGGAAAATGGTACCGCCTCCCCGGCTTGAACGGGGGACCCCTGGTTCCACAAACCAGTGCTCTAACCAACTGAGCTAAGGCGGCACACTCTTATCTTGGGTGTGGAATTATGCGACTGAGACAAAAGGGTCAATGGAAAAATCGGCCTATTTTTGCTTCTTAAGGCCAACGGCGGCAGTTCCAATGCGCCGGTGCCTTGAAAGGTTTTACGAACGCCGATTCTCAGACCATCCTGATATCGCCTTTGCGCCCCTGCACTGGCGGCGCATCAACTGCCCACCTTGCCAAGCCTGCCCAAGGACGCTACCCAAAGATCAACAACAGGAGACGTTGATATGGGTATCAATTCAGAAAGCGACACGGAAGCGAACCTACAGATAGGTCCAACCGATCAGGGCATGGTCCGCATTTTTGTTGAATCCAAAGGGGTCGAAATCCCGATGGATTTCACCGCCGAAGAAGCCGAAGAAATCGCCGAAGAACTACGCGCCGCAGCGATGATAGTGCGCGACTGATCAGGACTGGCGTTCGCCGGGGCCGATCATTTCGAACTCAGTTATTTCAAATTCGTAGTATCCATTGCGGTCGCCGCGTTCGGCGCGCGCGATCAGCTTGCCGTCTTTGTGAAAGATCGCATGGACCGTTTGAATAGCACGGTAGCACCAGTCTCCATCGGGGTAGTAGAATTTCACCATCATAATGTGGTTTCCTTATAATCGAGGGTCACGGTAGTCGCGAAGCCGTCGTGCAGCGTGAAAAGCAAACTTTCGGATTATGACTTTGCGACGCGCAGCGGCCATTTTTTCTAAGGGTGCGGGGCGGATAATTTCGGCGTCATAGGGATCAGCGATGATCAAGCCGGTGTCAGGCGGCAGAAGGTCGGTCGGAAAATCGGCGTCAACGGCCCAGAAATAGCGGTCACACCATTCCAGGTAGCCCTGCCATTTGGTGTCCGTCTGAAAATCAACGCGGCTGGATTTGCATTCGACGACCCAGACTTCGTCCTTGGGCGACAGCGCCATCACATCAACGCGCAGCCCAGACGTTGGCACTAATTCTTCGACCGTCACCAATCCATGCGTGGAAAGATGCCGACAAACGCCACGGGCAAGCAACTGCCCGGGCTGCATATCTTCGAATTCAGCCATACATCTACAATGAACAAATCAGGAACAAACGGCAAGCCCCTTGCCCATTCGCGATGAAGGGCATAACTATCGAGGTGGCGGGTGCTGCTCTTCTCGTGACACGGTTGCATTCCGGTGGCCTTAAGCAATTCCGAGGGAATTGGCTCTGTTCGGATCCTGGTCCGATTACCTGATGCCCACCTGTACATACAGGTCCTCGGGAATGAGATAACCACACGGCCGCTGCGGGCCCGCCACATCAGACCTCGGAGGGTCCAATGACACGTCGTGCCGTTTTTCTTCGTACAATCCTTTTGGGGCTGATCGGGATTGTCGCCGTCGTTCTTCTTATTGATCCCCCACGAGGCATCCCGCGCGCATTGTTGGCGGTTAATCCGGTCGTCCTTCTTTTGTTGCTGGGCGGGGTTGGTGCACTAACGGCCCAAAAGGCTGGGCTGAGGTCTATGTTGATCTTGAAAGATCCAATTGATCGAACTGCGCTGGTTCGGACGGCCATCCTAGCCGTCGTCCTGGGCTTGGCATTTGCACTGAGCGATCATTTGCTAAGCCCTATGTGGCGTGCGGATGACCTAGCCGACCCCAAGACCCTGCTCGAGGCAGCCTCGCTTAGCACGCTTGGTCTCGGTCTGACATACGGAGCCATTACCGAGGAAATCTTGATGCGGTGGGGCCTGATGTCGGGCCTTATGCTTTGGATGATGACATACGCCTCGCGCACGTCGGCCGCCATTATCGCGCTATCTTTTGCGGCGCTGATCTTTGCCGCAGGGCACCTACCCGCCCTGATCGCTGGCGAGGTCGCGCTGTCGCCAGCCTTGTTGGTGCGTATTTTCGCAATCAACGCCAGTCTAGGGGCGTGGTTCGGCTGGCTGTATTTCCGCAATAATCTGGAAACCACGATGATTGCCCACGCAGGCTTTCACGTCGGGGCCTTTGGTATGGCGGTTCTCTGGCTCTAGCGTTTGCGGCGCTGAGCGGCCACTTTCACCAATGCAGGTTCACTAAACACGCGCAACCGTTGCCCACCTGTTGGGGTTTGATCGCCGTCGGCCATCAGCATGACACGGATACCGAACTGCACGCCTGCGAACACGATCCCGTTTGAGATCCAAAGCATGAAGACCGCAATTAGTCCGGCACTATCGCCGCTGATGAGCCGCCACAATCCTGCAACGTTGAAATAGAGAAGCCCCGCCACAAATGCGGCTGAGATCGCGAAGCCAATCGCAACCTGTCGAATGTAAAGTGAAATGAGTTTTGGCATTGGCGCTCTCCTTATGACTAGGATCGGTCAATATTCCAGTTTTAGCAAGTGTCTGAACCCGAGACGGCCATAATCCGCCAAAAGCCTTAGAAGGCTTCTGGACGTGCCTCGCGGGCCATGTGGTCAAGGACGGCGTTCACAAAATTCGCCTCTTTTGGGTCAGTAAAGAAGGCACGAGCGACGTCCATGTATTCAACAATCACGACTTTTGGCGGCATGTCAGATTGGGTCAATTCGGCCCCGGCGGACCGAAATGTTGCACGCAACGTGGGGTCGATACGGGCAATGGGCCATTTCGCAACAAGCGCGCGATCGGTCATTTGGTCGATCGGGGCCTGATAGTTCACGGCGTCTTCAACAACCTTGCGAAAGTGATCCACATCGCCGTCAATCATCTCGTCGCCGTCGTAAACCGCACCGAAACGGTGGTCCAGAAACTCGAGCATCACTTGTTCAACGGTCTGACCCGAAGTCTCCATCTGAAAAAGCGCCTGAACGGCGTAAAGCCGGCTGGCAGATTTTTTCATACGTTTGTCGATGCGTGCTGCGCCCATAACGGTCGTAATCCTTAGAGTTTGCTTGCAAGCTTGAATTCGTCTGCTGGCCTAAACCCAACGCCCTTGCGTTGGCCGCCCCACTTACGGCTGAGAGCAATCAGATGCAAGGCCGCAGCCGCCGCGCCGCCACCTTTATTTTGATCTGCTGGATCAGCGCGCACTTCAGCCTGAGGGCGATTTTCGACCGTTAGAATGCCATTGCCAATGCAAAGACCCTGCAAACCCATCAATTGAATGGCGCGACTGCTGTCATTGCAGACGGTGTCGTAATGGGTGGTTTCGCCTCGGATCACGCAACCGAGCGCCACGTAGCCGTCGAAATTTGACAGACGCGCCGCAAGGGCGATGGCCGTTGGAACCTCAAGCGCGCCGGGCACTTCGATCAGATCCCAGTCCCCGCCAGCGGCCTCAATCTCGGCTTTAGCGCCTGCGATTTGGTTGTCGGCGATGTCCTTGTAATAAGGGGCCACGACGATTAAAATCTTAACCGGCTTGTCAAACTTTGGACGCTCCAAAATGTAGTGCTGCTCTGCAATCGCCATCTTAAACCTCTGAAATTGGGCGCGTGCCCGTGATGTTCAGACCGAATGCATCAAGTCCAACGTAGGTCGTCTCGGGATTGTCGGTCAAAAGGATCATATCGTGGACCCCCAAGGTCGATAGGATTTGCGATCCTAAACCAACTTGTTTCACGGTGCGGGGGCCTTCTTCTTCGTCCGAGAACACCTTTTTGCGCGGCTCGCGGAACAGGCAGACAACACCCCTGCCCTCTTGCGCGATAATGTTCATCGCAGCGGAAAATTCGTTCGCAGGTTTTGGTCCAAGACCCAATACATCCTGTGCAACGCGAAGCGAATGCGTGCGCACCAAAACCGGCGCGTCCGTGGTGATGTCGCCTTTAATCAAAACGATATGCTCGACCTCGTGGATGACATCGGTGAAGATGCGCATGTCCCAATCGCCACCAAATTCCGACGTCGTGGTTTCACGCGCCGTTTCACGCACGAGGTTGTCGTGGCGGCGACGATAGGCGATCAGATCCGAAATCGTGCCAATTTTCAGGCCGTGCTTTTTGCCGATCTCAACAAGGTCCGGCAGACGGGCCATTGAGCCGTCTTCGTTCATGATCTCGCAGATCACACCCGACGGGTTGCGCCCCGCCAGCCGCGAGATATCGACAGCCGCTTCGGTATGACCTGCGCGGACCAAGACACCCCCATTGCGCGCGCGCAGTGGGAACACATGGCCCGGGGTGGCGATTTCGGCAGGTCCGTTGGTTTCGTCGATGGCCACAGCCACCGTCAGCGCACGGTCGGCGGCGGAAATGCCGGTCGAGACGCCTTCGCGTGCTTCGACAGACACCGTAAACGCTGTTTCGTGACGCGAGCTGTTGAACGTCGACATCATCGGTAGACCAAGGTCGTCAACACGTCGCGATTCAAGCGGCATGCAGATCAAACCGCGCCCATAGGTCGCCATAAAATTAACCGCAGCCGCATCACACGCATCGGCGGGAATGACGAAATCGCCTTCGTTCTCGCGATCCTCATGGTCGACGAGAATGAACATCCGTCCCGCGCGGGCATCCGCGACGATGTCCTCAATCGGTGAGATTTGATCACGCAAGCTGGCCTCGACCGGACCGGGGGTTTTAAATTCAGACATCAGGGATTCCCTTAAAATTCAACTTCGCCAAATAGCGTGTTTCCGATCGAAACTAAAGGCGTGTCACACCATTTCTCGACCGACACCGGATCGGCCCAAGACACATACGCCCATACTCAGAACATTTGATTGCTTTGAACGGCGGAAATCGCGCGGCGCGACGTCAAATCAAGATAGCATCCAAACCAAATCTGCCCTCGGATCGTGCCATCGCGATACTGGCTGTAGCGCCATCCACACTCCGCCGCGCGGTACGTGTCAAAGGCCGCTGTCGCGTCGTCATACAAAACTTGGGTCTCGGGGTCGTCGGCAAGACTGCGGCGCTGAAGGGCCGTTTCAACGTCCAAAACCGCATCCCACGCCCCCGCCATCGCGCTACTGCACGTGTCCATCGCGTAGGTTGTATATTGGCCGTCGCTCATGCAGGTATCAAGCGTCTCGCGCGCGGTTAAAGCGCAAGCGGCCGGTTCTTCTAACCCATCCAGGCAAGACGCAAGACGGGCAAACGCTGTCAAAAAGCGTGCGCGGCTTTCAAATGTTGCGACATCAGCGGCTCGGTCGTTTTCAAGCCACGCCTTCTGATCATCGCGTAAGTAGGGTGCATATTTTTGGGCTTTCAGCGCTTTCTTATAGGTCGCCGCCATCGCTTCGTCCAAGCGCGACAAATCAGGGCTGCTGCAAATTGCGCGCTCAATCTGCGTTGCGGCTTTCGCGCAATCAAAGCTGGCGGCCTGCGCGGTTGTTGCCAGAAGCCCGAAGACCACCGCCCAGAAAAATCGCATGGTTTTAAGCCTCAAATTGCCAAAGCGCGGGGATGAACTGGTAGCCCGCCGAATCCTTTTGGACGTGTCCAACACCAGGGAACGGGAAATGATACCCGACGATTGCCGTCCTGTCGCTTGTCACCCTATCAAGAAGACGCTTGCGTGTCTGCACTGTCAAATCACCATCGTGATCAAAACCGTTGTACCAGTCTGGATGCGCGAAATTGGTGTATGCGTGCGACATGCAATCCCCCAGCGCGATTAGCGATTTGTCCCCGCTTTCGACCATCACCGACATATGCCCGGGCGTGTGACCGGGCGTCGAAATCAACCGCACCCCTGATACGATCTCATGCCCGTCGCTCGCAAAGGTCCAATCGGCCCCTTCCACACTCAATGAATTGACCGCGCCCAAAACGAATTGCTGCTCGGCGGGGCCGACCTTGTTGACCAAATCGTCTTGCATCCAATGATCGTATTCGGTCTGCCCGATGATGTATTCAGCGTCTGGAAAAATCGCCTCGTCAAAGTCGTCACGAATACCCCAGATGTGATCGGGGTGTGCATGGGTGATGACGACATGGGTAATGTCGGACGGATCAACGCCCGCCGCATCCATATTATCAAGAAGCCGCCCCGTTGTATCAAACCAGCGTGTACCCGAACCGACATCCACTAAGATCGTGGCATCCTTGGTTTCGATCAAGACGTGGTTGGTGTGAGAATACCCCATATCCGTCGGCAAAAAGTGATCGGCCAAAAAGGCCTGAACCTCTGCGGGGTCCGCGTTAATGCCAAGGCCCGCCGTCGATGTGCTAAAGTAGCCGTCCGACAGAATGGTCAGTCGAATATCGCCAACCGTGAACCTGAAATGCGCCGGATTGTCGCCGATCGGCGCCCCCAATTGAGCGCGCACTGCCATGGGCATTGAAAACGCAGGGGCTGCGGCCATGAGTTTCAAAAGATCGCGGCGGGTGGGCTTAAGAAGCATGGGGGACTCTCCGGTTTTGGTTTAACCTTGCATACAGCTTTCCCGTCATCCCATCAAGATTCGTGAATATGTATTTTGGTTGCGCCAAAAATTTGCAAAAGTTACCCTTCTGCTAAGCTAATCTGCATAGGCGATCGACCATGGCGACCCAGAAACTCTACGCAGGCGTGAAACTCCGCGAGTTGCGCCAAAGGCTTAGTCTGACGCAAAAGGATTTTGCCGCGAAGCTTGGTGTCTCGCTGCCCTACCTGAACCAGATGGAGAACAATAACCGGCCGATTTCGTCGACCGTGCTGCTTGGCTTGGTACAGGAATTCGGCTTTGACGTTACCGAGCTTTCATCAGGCGACGGCGAACGCATCGTCAGCGACATGCGCGAGGCGCTGGCAGACCCGATATTTGCCGAAACCCAGCCGCCGTTGGCCGATCTCAGGCTGGCGGCATCCAACGCCCCGACTTTGGCGCGCGCGTTTCTGGAATTGCACTTGGCCTACCGCCAAACCCATGAGCGCCTCGCGTCGCTTGACGAAGCCTTGGGGCGTGAAGATTCCCGCGTACAATCAAGCCCATGGGAAGAAGTGCGCGACTTCTTTCACTATTGCGATAACTACATTGATGCCGTCGACAAAGCCGCCGAAAACTTCGCGGCACAGACGAGGGGGCTTCACAGCCTACGCGACACCGCTATCGCCGCGCTTAAGGCGCGCCGCATCGACGTGCGCTTGGAAAACACCGTGACATTGCGCAGATTTGACACCGAACGCGGGGTTCTGTCGATTTCATCCCTGGCCGCAAACGAAACGCAAACCTTTCAAATCCTGTTGCAACTGGCCTTGATCACGCAAGACGGCCTGCTTGAGGCGACCTTGGATCTAGCGCGCTTTCAAACGGACGAAGCCCGTGGCATCGCCAAAATCGGACTGGCCAACTATTTCGCAGGCGCGGCACTCATGCCCTATAACGCGTTCCTGAGTGGCGCGCGCGAACACAGGCACGACCTTGAGATCCTGTCACACCGATTTGGGGCCTCGATCGAACAGGTTGCCCACCGCCTTTCGACCCTACAGAGACCGGGGCACAAAGGCATTCCGTTCTTCTTCGTGCGCGTCGATCAAGCCGGCACAATCACCAAGCGCCATTCGGCCACCCGTCTACAGTTCGCGCGGTTTGGCGGGGCCTGTCCGCTTTGGAACGTGCACCGCGCCTTTGAGACTCCGGGGCGGTTTTTGCGCCAATTGGCCGAAACCCCTGACGGCGTGAAGTATTTTTGCCTTGCGCGCGACGTGTCCAAACCCGGAGGGTCATTCGGCGCACCCGTCAGACGGTTTGCCATCGGTTTAGGCTGCGAGGTCGTCCACGCCGATGCCCTTGTTTACGCCGACGGATTGGATATCTCGCCGCGTGGATCGTTTGAACCCATCGGCATAAGTTGCCGCATTTGCGAACGGGCCAACTGTCATCAAAGGGCGGTGCCCCCGCTCGAACGCCGTCTCAGCATCAACGAAAACTCCAGAGGCATTCTGCCATACGAGGTGCTTTGAAATGGGCGACTATTCCGGTCTCAATGTGGTCATCACCGGCGGGGCTGGAGGTATTGGTGCGTCCTGTGTGCAGGATTTTGCCGCTGAGGGTGCCCATGTCTTTGCGCTCGATACCAGCGTTGGCGTTTTAGACAAAGCCCTAAGGGGCATGCTGGGCAAAATCACCCCGATGGCCGTTGATGTCACGGATCGTGCTGCGCTTGAAAGCGCCTTTGACGTCATCGCGAACGCCGGTGGCACCGACGTTCTGGTGACAACAGCGGCCATTGTGAAGCCAGCGCCAATCCTTGATTTCGATCTCGACGACTGGAACCGTATTCTGGATGTGAATTTGACCGGCACCTTTCACTGCTGTCAATTGGCGGGCCGTCAGATGGTCACCAAAGGCAAAGGCCGGATCGTCACCGTCAGCTCTGTCAACGGACAGATCGCCAATACCGGACGCGGGGCCTATTCGTGCACCAAGGGTGGCGTGGATATGCTGACCAAACTTTTGGCGGCCGAGCTTGGCCACAAAGGCATCACGGCCAACGCCGTCGCCCCAGCCCCTGTGGACACCCCGATGATCAAACAGGTCCACGGCCCCAAGGACCGCGAGGTTTGGCACCAGCAAATCCCCGCCATGCGCTATGCGCAACCCGAAGAAATCACAGCCGCGATCATGTTTCTTGCGTCCGACAAGGCCGCCTACATTAACGGCCACATCCTGAACGTTGACGGCGGATTCATGGCCTCGGGGATATTGCTGCGCTAAAAGGGCGCCTGAATAGAGACGCCCTTGGGTTTTAGATCGCAGAGCTGGCCGCTCAGGCGTCGGCGGACAGCAGTTTGTACAGCTCATCCTTAAGGTGCGACCGCTTTTTGCGCATCTCAACCTCGGCCAATTCTTCCAAAGGCTCGACGTTGGTTTCGGCGCGGTGAACAGCGCGGTTGATGTCGTGGTATTCATCAAACAAACGTGCAAAATGGGCGTCGTTCTGTTTTAAGTCACTGATGCGATCAGCGTGTTCAGGGAAATCCTGAGCCAATTCATGCGGCGTATGGGACATTGAGCGGTCTCCTTTTGATGTCTCAAAAAGAAGCCTATTTCGAAACCCCGAGAGCGGCTTTGACAGGGATCAAATTCAACGCGTTATCGCTGCTTCGTTTCCCACGCAGGATGGTTCCACGGTGCGGCATTCGACGGGGCCACCGGAGCCTTGCCCAAAACGTGATCTGACATCTTTTCGCCGACCATGATCGACGGCCCGTTGAGGTTGCCGTTGGTGATCCGCGGGAAAATACTGCTGTCTGCCACGCGCAACCCATCGACGCCGATCACGCGGCCCTCAGGGTCAACGACGGCGTCCGGATCATCCACACTGCCCATCTTGCAGGTGCCACAGGGATGATACGCGCTTTCGACGTGCTCTCTGATGAACGCATTTAGGTCATCGTCAGACTGGATGTCCTTGCCCGGTTGGATTTCGTGCTTCACGAAGGGCTTGAACGCGTCTTGCGCAAAGATTTCGCGGGTCATGCGGATTGCGGTGCGAAAATCTGCCCAATCCTTTTCGTGCGCCATATAGTTGAACTGGATTTTCGGGGCCTCGGCCGGATCTGAGCTAGCCAACCGCACCGTCCCGCGTGAGGGCGATCGCATAGGGCCGACGTGGGCCTGAAACCCGTGCCCCTCGGCTGCGGCTTGACCGTCATAGCGCACGGCGATAGGCAGGAAATGGTACTGGATGTCAGGGTAATCCACCCCAGCTTGTGACCGCACAAAGGCCGCGCTTTCAAACTGGTTCGACGCCCCCGGCCCGCTGCGCGTGAACAGCCAACGCGCCCCGACATAGGCTTTACCCAGAAGGTTCCAGTATTTAAACAAGCTGACCGGCTTTGAAGCCGCCATTTGGATATAAAGCTCAAGGTGGTCCTGCAGATTAGCGCCCACCCCTTGGCGATCTGCCACCACGTCGATGCCGTGTTCAGTCAGGTGCTCGGCGGGGCCAATGCCCGACAGCATCAACAGCTTGGGCGAATTGATCGACGACGCGGCAAGAATGACTTCGATGTTGGCGTGCACGATCTCAACCCGCGCGCCGTTGCGAATTTCAACGCCGGTGGCTTTGCCGTTTTCGATCACGATCTTGGATGCCAATCCGCGCACCAAAGTGCAGTTCTCGCGCTTTAGGGCAGGTTTAAGGTACGCATTCGCGGTCGACCAACGTTGCCCCTTATAGGTGGTCTGATCCATCGCGCCAAAGCCCTCTTGCTTTTGGCCGTTGTAATCGTCGGTCACTTCATAGCCCGCCTGCTGACCGGCCTCGACAAAGGCGGTTACAAGCGGGTTGTCCCGTTTGCCTCGGGTTACGTGCAGCGGGCCGTCAGTGCCACGCCATTCGGGGTCGCCGCCGTGACCGGCATCGTCCCAGGTCTCCATGCGTTTGAAATAGGGAAGCACATCGGCAAAAGACCACCCTGTTGCGCCTGCGCTGTTCCAATGGTCAAAGTCCTTTGCATGGCCACGCACATAGACCATGCCGTTTATGCTAGACGATCCACCGATCACCTTGCCACGCGGACACGCGAGACTGCGCCCGTCCAGATGCGGTTCAGGATCCGAATGATAGCCCCAGTCATAGCGCGACATGTTCAATGGATAGCTAAGCGCGCCGGGCATCTGGATCAACGGCCCAAAGTCGCTACCGCCAAATTCAATGACAATCACAGACTTGCCCGCTTCGCTGAGACGATAGGCCATGGCACATCCGGCGCTGCCTGCACCCACAATCACATAATCCGCGCGCATATCTGACATTTGGAACCCTTAGTTAGCGTGTCATGTTGGTTTTAGAGCGTTTGGGCCATCTGAGGCGTCCTCTGCCGACGTTTCAGAACAGCTTCGCGCCAAGCAATAAAGCTGACCGACGCGACGATGATCGCGCCGCCAAGGATAACAAACGGGTCGATCGCTTCGCCAAACACCAGACTGCCAAGCATTACGGCCCACACGAGCTGCAAGAAAGTGGCAGGTTGTGTGACCCCAACCGGCGCCGCCTGAAAGGCCAGAGACATCGAATAATGCGCGAAGGTCGCCAGTACCGCAACGCCTGCCAAGATCGCGACTTCAAACAGCGTCGGGGAAATCCACACTGAATACGCAAGTGGCGCAAGTCCGATTGAAACCGTGATCGTAAGCATGGCGACAACCACGGTCGCGCTTAGATCATTGGTCGCGCGTTTCGCCAAAATGTAGGACGCACCGAACGCGATGGGGCAGAAAATCATGGCGATATGGCCGGGGTTCAATTCTCTGAATCCGGGGCGCAGAATGACCAATGCACCGATCAGCGCAAACGCGACCGCAATCATACGACGCGCAGCCAGTTTTTCGCCAAGAAACAACGCGGCAGCCAGCGTCACATACACAGGGGACACATAGTTCATGGCCGTCACATCCGCGATTGGAATGCGCGCCATGGCGAAAAACCACAAGATCACACCAACGGTATGAACAGCCCCGCGCAAACCAAACATGCCAAGCTGCATGCGGGTTAAATTGGCCGCGAGAACGTGCTTCATCACGGGCAATATAAGAATTATGCCATACGCATAGCGAATAAACGCCGTTTGTGCGGCGGGCAATCTTGTTCCCAAAACCTTTACCAGCGCCGTCACCCCGACGAAGCACAAGCCGGTGACGATCATCCAAAGGATGCCGACCAGCGCGTTTTGAGGAGGTGATTGTGTCATGCGTGCATCAAGCCTTAAAGTGGCCGGAACGACAACCCAATTAGTGCATCAAAAGGCCAATCGCGATGCTCCACATCACGCCGCAAATCACGAGATCGAGAACCCGCCACGCAAACGATTGTGCAAACAGCGGCGCAAGCAGGCGCGCACCATAGCCAAGCGAGAAGAAGAAAGCGAAGCTCGCCACGGCCGCACCAAAGGTAAACGCCACCTTGGCGTCGTATTGCGCCGAGATCGAGCCGATCAACAGCATCGTATCCAGATAAACATGCGGGTTCAGCCACGTCAGCGCCAGACAGGTCAGCATGGCTTTTGACAGCGTTTGGGCGGTTCCCTCGGCCTCAAGCTTTTCGCCGCCTTTTATCGCGGCCTTCAACGACAGGGCACCATAGCCAAACAAAAACGCCGCCCCAGCCCACTTCACGATGTCAACCACACCCGGAAGCACGGTGGTCAGCCACTCAAAGCCCGCTACCCCAGCGATAATAAGCGCCGCGTCGCTGATCGCGCAGGTCAGACAGATCGCCAAAACATATTGGCGTTTCAATCCCTGCCGAAGCACGAATGCATTCTGGGCCCCAATCGCCAGTATTAGCGAAAAGCCCAGTGAAAATCCTGCTAGAAAAGCGCCCACGTGAATGCCACCCCGTTGGTTGGGCCAAGTAGTAGGCGAAAGGCTAAGTCTCGATCAAGGTGTGATCTAAAGCGCGGCCTCATTGCCGACCTTTAGGACGTAAGATCCGGCCTTTGTCTGCGGCGCGTGCCCGACCAAGCCATGTTGGATAAGCGACTTTAAGCTGCGATGAAAGGTCGGTTGGGTCATGTTTTGAAGCAAAATCTGGCTGCGGATGTCATCGGATTTTGCAACGCCGTTGCTAGACGTCATCGCTATTTGTACTGCGTAGAGAACATCTTTTTCATTCTGAGAAAGGTCGCCAATACCCAATTCTTGTTCCATACCCAGCAACAATTCTCGCAATTGGGCAACGCTTAAATACGCTTGTGCCGACATCAAATACTCCTGCCCGAAACACGTCCGCTCGAACTCATGCACGACGCGACCAATCGGAACCTTTTAAAAAACTGGCACCCAAAGAGGTGCCGAACCTACAAAAAATGCGCTTTCCGTTAACAGGTTTACCCTAGGGAAGCGGCAATGTCGATAACATAGCCCACAGTTGGAATTACACGCAACCCTACCGCGAGGTTAACATGTTGCGAACGCAAAAAAGGGCGCAGAAAACCTGCACCCTT